>WLWD01000445.1_pt1 | contig 265180 bp, 160 predicted proteins | sample 6712731 | NCBI WGS metagenome assembly WLWD01 (sample SAMN12718690, study PRJNA576275) | sponge metagenome | isolation source: marine sponge | host: Mycale hentscheli | place: New Zealand: South Island, Marlborough, Capsize Point | collected 2014-11-01 | reverse complement strand
GGGGGGGGAGGGGGGCACACTCACAATGAAGCCCTGCTAATTCAAGCCGGGCATGGAAAATTGAAAGTTTAATTCATTTGTAAATAGCAGCATGTGTACACATCTAAAACTCTACTCCACCCTTAATACTGATATTCCTCCCTCCCTCCCCCGCCCACCTGGCAATGGCTTATCTGTTAGCTGAACCTTAACGCCCACTCCTCCTGCTTTCTTGACTTGTTCGCGACACAATCAGTTCATAAAGCACACACAGAAATGCTCCAAATATCAATACCTTCCTGATCTTTGAAAGTGTAAAAATGCGCACCTCCTTGCACGGGTTTCTTAAATGAAGGCCTGAAGTAGTATTGATGGGAATGGGAATTATAAATGGAACATTGGTACCTGTATTCAAAGGCAACTCACACCAACCAAAACACTGAAGATCATAGCACAAATACACTAAGTTCACGTATACAATATAATATATATATATACATATATTGTACACATTTCAAAGTTATGTAATCTATTCGACTTTGTTTAAAGCAAGCTCAGCTAATATGGCATAATCACAATGATGACAATAATAATTACTACAACAGCAACAAAAGCAATAACAATTCTATTACTACTACTACTACTACTAATGGTAATTATAGTCTTTCAATGACTCAGTTATTCTCACGTCCAATGATAATGAAGAAGTATTCTTTAATTAAAAAAACAATAAATGAAACTGAAGTTTCAACTTCTGTAGTGCTCTAAAAAGTCACTTCAAGTTATATATTTTTGGGCTGTATAAACAGATTAATATAAATGATAATAATGTTCAATCATTGCTAAGTTAAAGTATAATTACTTTTTTTAAACTCCATCTAAACATCACTCAGGGAAAATTTGTAAAAATTAAGCAACCATGTGTTTTAGAGTTCTGCCAAAGTCCTCGCCAACGATAGACACTTTAGAAATAAAATAATGAATACGCTGCTTTGCTGCTTTCTGCTTATAACCTTAGCGAACCCTGAGGAGGAATTTGGAAAATGTCAAATTTCTCAAGCTGTGAATCATCATCATCATCATCAGCCTCGCAAACCATCGAGACTACATCATCATCATCATTCTAGTATAATCACACTCCAAGTGATGCACAATTTGACCCGAGATACTCACACACAAACAGCACTATTTAGCTAAACCATTACTACTTAAGCTTTCACTTCCATGCCAGTCAGAAAAGATACAGCTAAAACCTTCCTAAATAAATAAGGAATCACAGGTGCAATCCCTCATGAATTCCAGACACAATGACAGTACATGTACGTTGAAAGTTAACAATTCTCTCTTTGTACTCCCTGAATCCATCCCTAGTTCAACCTGTCATGTTTACCTGGCAGTCTAGCAGTAGGCGAAATCAGCTGTAGTAACCTAGCCAACCACTTATAAGGACTTCAAACCCTGGGGCAAGTTACCACACTAAACACAAAAGAAAACTCAGATCACACATAGCACCTGCCAGCAGGGGAGGGGGTATGCCACACCCACCCCAAAACACCATTTGTCTTCTCACACTTCACCCACCTCATACCTGGCTGGTAAATCACCTGATCTCTAAAATGTACAAACTAGTGACACATTGAACCATCAAAACCTTTCTAGTCACATGCACACTTCTACTGAATAAACAATAGAGTCAATTGGTGCAACCCTCTACAGAGAAACGCAAGATAAAACCTCAACTAACCAATGAATGTGTACAAATGTATCCATTATTACTATTACTACTCTTTCGGCCCAATGGCCATGAGGTGGAACTAAAAGCTTCCACATACCCAATGTACTATGGCAATAGAAATTCACTTCTGCAACCTACTTCTATACTAGCAACTGTAAATTACAATGTTCAGTGTCATTAAATGAAAGGTTTCTACAGACTTAACATAATCCAGAATATTTCAAATCATGACTACTTATTGGTCCTAAAGACAAGAAAACACACATTATCGATCTACTAAGAGTAGGCAATTTATACCATAGCCAGACTAATTCAAAGTCACATTAACCAGCTACATACTTCAAGCCAGGTGCCACCACGACGAGGTGGACACTAAACTTGCGATCGTGGAAAATATAGGCTATACTGAATTATATACCGAATGATTACATAGTATCATCTTACCTATTACTTAATAAACTACTGCAGCCTCCTCACACAAAGACAGACATCTCCAGAGTCAGATCCTGCAGAGTGTTTTCGGGCTAGTATCGACGGGTTGCACCCGAGATGTACTCCGAACCGTGGGGGAAAAAATGGGGCGTGTCTTCACGTGCCTATAATGATGCGTCACATTTCGTAGCACTCGTTACGTCAGCCATTTTTTATATCAAAATTTTTTTATGACCATCATTTCGAAAGAGGACAAGTCGAGTTCAAGATTTCGAGAAAGAGCCGTCTCTGCCTGAACTTTTGAACTTTCTCCTTAGTGCACCCTTCGCAGTTTGAGCGCTACGGCTGCATCAGTCGGTAGTGACGGACCGAGGTAACTAACTCGCGGTGGAGAGTAGTGCATTGAGAGAAAAGCTAAGGCTGAGAGAGTCTTATGTTTGTAGGGGGCGGGCGGGCGGGCCGTTATAGTCTTCAATCTTAACGCTGAATTAGATTGTTTCTGGAAGTTGCAAGAGTGTAGGCGAGTTCCATGTACGTTTGTCAGTCTGAGATAGTGCCAGTAGAGAGATGCTGTTTGACTAAAGTTTCTTCTAAGAATTCTCAGTATATAATATACTTAAATAAGTAAATAAGAGAATTTGTGTTTCATTTGGAAGTGTTGTTTAACAGCAGTGTAGTGAGGGTGCTGTTTAAGTTAACAAACAATATATCACCAGATAAATATATTTTTCTCCCTCTACTCAAGTCAGAATAATCTTAGTAGGCAAAAAGTAACTGTAGTCGGTAGAAGAATGTGTGCAAGTGCCATCACGCATGGGGGCGTGCCAGAACAAATTTTTTTTTTTTAATATTGTTACCACAATTCGTAAACACCCTTTGTTTTCCCAGCCCCTATTGTTAAGGTACTGAGGTAATTGTTACTTTTCCAGATTCTGAGACCATCGGTTGGGTCGTGTTACATCAGATGACGACATAGAATGTTTACTTAAGTGAGGAATTTTGCCATCAAGAATAAATTTCAAGGTTCATCGGAAACCTCTTGCTCGGGTTACAATAGGAATCCGTGACTGCTTATCACTGTATGGGCACACAATAATGTCCGATTTTTTTGTGCTTGTTTATTTGCAATGTTCGAAAATTTCTATTATACTTTAGACTTGTACAAACTATGTATGGCACCGGAATGGAGTGCTAAATGAATCATTAGCATTTTCAGTACTTCCAGCTGTACATGCTATAAATAGAGAGGGCTTATGGCACAGTTATATTTAATAGAGTAGAGTGGTCTCAACTTGTCGTATAAGCGAGCCAACTTAAATAATGAATTATGACAATGGAATTAGGTGCCTTAAATGTTCAAGAATAATAAAACCCAATCAAGTAATTTGTGTGCTGTTGGTGTTATTTTACCATTTATTTGTTTTTGTATCTCGTTATTTTAACACCTTGGATAATGAGAGCTTATGAAACACCGTCATTGAATATGCATGTTATGAAACTGATGCACAAATGATCAAGAAAGCAAAAGCAATTGCTCAATAATTAAAAAAAAAATTTAATTTAATTATCAGCACTGAAGCAATTTGAGGTACAGTTTAATCTAATGCTGGTGATGTCTGGTGTTTTCCCAGTGAAGCGTGAATTGCTAGCATTTTATTTTCTTTTCTTGAACCTGCGGTGTTAATGCGCAGCAGCAACCCTTGGGGAATCATCTGGGCTTCCCCCAGTTATCGCCTCACAGCCTAAGACCACCAAGAATTTACCTAGTCATCTAAGGCTGTAGTTATTGCATCCTTAAATATAGTGAGAAAATTGGAGGTTGCAGGTAAAGATACGCTAATATTACCATTGGCTTGATCCGATTAGAAGACTTGGGGATTTCTGAAGTTATTTGTGATTGGTTGCAGTTTTTAACACATTTCAGGATGCTTCTTCTGGTGTCCTGACAGTTTAGTGTATGTCAATCTGGAGCAAGGAAATGGACATCTGTTCACCATCAGTTTAAGCAGATATGTATGTACTATACTTACAGACCCATATTACAAAAGAAGGATGCTATTATTATTATTATTATTATGAGCATACCATATGATAAGTCCTAATTTGCTACCAATACTGATTGTGTGGCCTGCTGAATGTGATATTAAATGCATTGTAATCACTGGCAGTGTGTGTTAAAAGTGGTATGTAATGATGTGATATTGGAGATGCTAACGTAGGATATTCGACATCTTTTGTCAAGTGTTGGCCAGTCTAGCTAGGAGAAAAATTCTAAATGTCGAAGCTTTCAGCGAATGTTTGTCACTAAGTGATGAGCATAGAGAGGTCAGATCTGCTGTTTCATGTCTTAGCTGTACTTTCGCGTTGTTGACAAGTCATCTCCAAATGGCGACTGTTATCTCTCTCCCATGAAGCGGTCGGCGATGTCCATTGCCTTTCAGTAGTGCAGGCGTGGCAAATAATTATACAATGTAATCACAGAATCGTGTTGCCGCCACCTTAGGGAAGCCGTTACATTTATTAAAGTATTTCCCAGATGAGCTCACTTGCGGGTGGCGGCTTCCAATTTGACAGGGTGGGAAACATGTAAGATAGAAGCACTCGGTTCTTGATTGAGTCCGGGTGCAGTCATAATAGAGAATCTAACTTTGATGACATTCATTAAATTTGATGTAGTAATATTTTCTTGTTTGGTGTAATAAAATTGATGTTTATTTTTCCATGTAAAACTCGAGCTCATAACTAACTGCTTGAACCAATGTTATATTAGGGTTTTGTTCCAATAGTTTGCCAAAGAATTCAATTTCTGTTGAGCTTCATTATACTCATCAGAGATGTAGTTCTATATATATATATATATATTCCAATCACTATGGCATTACTTGGTCTAAAATGACCAGAAGTTTTTTTTTAGGAGGAGAGTTCATTCATGGACCGTCTGTAATTGCTGCCCTCATTATGGCTGTTTTTTCTTTGCACTTCCTGCACCTCACCAAGCTGTCAATGTTTCTCACGTCTAAGAATTGATCATATTACAACACTTCACCTCTTATAGTATATCTGTGGCATCGTGACGACCCTTCATATTTGTAGCACTGAAAGTAGCAAATTCATTAATTTTGGCATGATAGTGTTCTTTAGCATGAAAGACGGGCATAGATTATTAAAAGAAAAAAAAGTAACCGACAAGCACACGTTTATAATGATGTCCTACAATTAACATATTCATTGAATGATTCAGTCATTCTCGGCTGAAATAATTATAATAATAGCAATTTTTCTCACTTCGAACAGCCAATATATGTTTGTTTAAAACTTAACCCGACGTTTTAACTGGATTTTAGAACTGAAAAAAAAATTGCTAGTATTTATTATGATCAGCTACCTTCAAACTACATGTATTATTCACTATTGGTGGACAGAAGTGGGTGTGTTCCTTTTTCATGCGGAGAGAAAGCCATTTCATGGGTTCTGCTTCATAATCATTCATAGTTATTATTAAAAGTTGCGTTGATGTTTGTTTTATTGTTGTCATAGACATGGACGGAGATCACCTGCACCAAGTGACAGACCCTCACATCACCACAGTGGAGACCATCATCACCAACGATGACTTGGAGAGCGATGAAGTTGGAGAGGTCATTGAGGCCGAAACATACACAGACGACTTTGAGGTACGTGTGTGAGTTTTGTGGTATTTCTCTCTCACGCATGCACGCACGCATACTGGCATGCTACTTTAAAGGTTACTTTTCACAATTTCTCGGATTATCTCTGGGTGAATTGACCACTAATTGGAGCAGGAAGTTGTGGTTCGATTGCTGCTTTGTGCCTCGTTAAAAACTACTTACTTATGTAATGACCTTACAATATTTTTTTCCCCCATCTACTATAGCTGTGTGTATACTGGCACTCTTAGAATTCTTTACATTTATAACAAAAATGGGAGGTGGACCTCCGCTTGGAATGTTGCATTGTGCGGATGTTTGTCTGTGGTTTAATTTTGCTTTGACTGTATGTAATGCAGGAGACAAATCACAACTGTACATAATAATAATAATAATAATAATAATAATAAAGAAATCATATAATAATAATAATAATAATAATAATAATAATAATAATAATAATAATAATAAAGAAATCATATAATAATAATAATAATAATAATAAAGTTATTATATTATATTCATTGATGATGATAATAGCTATGGGTTATTAATCTCGTGCACATTCCACGGTTAGTCCATCCACTGTATTAGTATCTACATGTATCAAGAACTAGGTGATGGCTGGCTATGCCGTTCAGTACCATTAGTGGAGCTGAGATTGTTACAGTACATCATGTGGTATTATAATTATAACAGAATGTTGTATAGTCTACAGGAGACTGTAATTAGGATCTAGGAATAACCAATAGGTATCTAATTTGAAATAGACTACTTCACACAATAACATCTGTTGGGTTTGGTGTAGGTGTAGTTGTTGCTAGGTGAGACTTCCGACTTCATGATATATGGTTGGCTACAATAGTATCTGTGGACATCTTTAGCACTGTCAGTAACGAAATCATTCAATAGACAGTGGATATAAAAATTGGATTATTTCTTCTGCTCTGTTGTGCAAACACAATAATAATAATAATGATAATAATAATAATAATAATAATAATAATTATTATTATTATTATCATCATCGTTATTATTATTATTATTAATTATTATTACCATTTACAATAAGTTTATTGTGTATAACATTATGTATATTTTGTAAATGCATTGTTTTATTATTTTGCTGAGCTCACTGTTCCTGTGGCAATGTGTTCATGGGCATGCCTGCTACCCCACCTGCCCACCCACAACACTCTAGAACTATGTAATATCAGGTTGACCACTAGCTGCTTAGCAGACAGGTGCATCCACAATTGGGAGGTCCGTAGGAGTGCTGCCTGCAAAGAATGCAGAGCACTAGTGCCAATGATGACCTTTGTCCTTATTCTTTATCCTACATTAGAGCCAGTCTACAGTTGGAATGTGTAAGTATAAAAGACCACCCTGCCTCCATTGTACCCTCAGAATGGCTTGTTTACACAGGCCCTGAGCAGAAGTGCCTTTCTTCTTTTTTTTATTTATTTCTTTTTTTTAAGTTGTTGTTTTTGAAGTCACAGACTAATCAACTAGATATTTTGGCGGGTGTTATTTGCATACAACACATTAGTGACACTTGTTGAACTTTAACCTGTGCCTTGAGGCAGTGCTATTATTGCACACTCCATTGGTCAGATGAAAAACGTTTTCTGTTGTTGTTGTTTTTTTAATTCAGACATTAATAAAAGATAATATTTATAGTACACACATACTGTATATAAAACATGTATGGTATGTATATACATGTATTATATATCACAACTTAATTATAACATTATCGTAATCCTTCAACTTCATGCTGAGGTCCTGAGATATTAATATTGTAGGAATCATGAAAAGGACTTAGCTCTAATATAAGTGTCAAGTCATTTGTAAGTAAATTTTTATCATTATTACTACTACAACAACTACTACTACTACTACTACTACTACTACTACTACTACTACTACTACTACTACTACTTAACACTACAAATGTACTGAAAATATGAAAAAGAAAACAGTTGCTGTTTTGGGAGGGGGGGGTTTGGATTTTTTATTTTTTTTTATTTTTATTTTTTTTTTTTACCTCAAAGACTGTGCACTTCACAATTTCATTCATTCCCTATCCAGAAGATTATATTCTTCAAAAGTGAAAATTTTCTTCTATTAGCAGAGTATGATTTGCATGTATTGTTGGGTGGGTGGGTATTTTTTCTTCCATATGTTTACGAGTTGCTACGGGTATCATGGTGAGAGATTTGGTGCAGCATTTGCTTGCTATGGCTATATATTACTAACAAGCATGATCACATGATGCAGGACATGTCAACACATGTCCCAGTTGAGTTGTCTCGGCAAGTCTCATCCAGGACAAGTCTCATCCTTATGTATGAAGTAGAGTGGAGTGATATGTGGCCTCACTAGTTTCAGTCTCTGCAGGTGACACTGACCACTCTACTGGTTGGGATTGTCCCTTTTAGAATTCATTTGTAACTGTCTTGGTTGGCTCTGCAACTAGCACCTGTGCTCTGCATGATGTTTACTTTATCCTCTCCACTAGATAGTGCGGGTTCTCTTTTGTGGCTTACAAAGGGGAATTAAAAGCGTATAAAAGATTATAAAGATTTCCTCTTTTTTTTTCTTTTTTTTCTTTTCTTTTTTTGAAGTTGTAGTAGGTGTGAAAAATTGCAGTAATTTGTTTATTTTAATTTATTTTGTTATTTTATTTATTTATTTTTCTTTGATTTATTTTTTTATACTGTGTATAGCAACAAACTACCAAATTTTACTCTTATGGGTTTAAATGAAGTTTGAGATATGCTTTTGATAGAACAATACGCAAACAGACAGTCTAACAGACAGCATGGCTGTAACCCTCCAGCACATAAATGCTGAGGGTGAATTTCTTTAATTAACATAATGCAACAAGCTGTTCCAGCAATGAGCTTTTTATTTTTTAACATTATAATATTTGTAGTTGTCATTACCATGATGAGTAGGATGGGCTAGAAGATCACACAAGAGCTTAACTCCTCCCATCTGTCATCTGAATTGTCACCCTTCTAGTCACCTAGTTCAGTTACTATTAAAGTTTCTGTTCTAAAGTAACATGACATTTGCAGTTGGTTTTGTCAGTTGCTTTTGTGTCTTGCTGCATCAATATTGTGATATTTTAAGAGCATGGACACTCCAGTGCTAGCAATAACAATTGTATAACTCATGTTGCTCTACCTTACTGTCTCATCACCTAGTGATATATTTTATTTTTTGATTATTTAAGTAAGTCTTTATAAAGTGTGCATGTACCAAAGGGTTATAGTAGTCGTCGCCAGTCTGTCTGTCTGTCACGCTCTGATTTTGGAGATTACTAACAAGACCTTACTCACTGCTAGTTTTGTTTTTGTTTTTTGTTGTTGTTTTTTGATGTTGTTTTTTTGTTGTTGTTTTTAATTTCGGGCTGATTTTTCAGAAAACGCGAAGCTGTCAGCTCCGTGAGGATACTAGCTTTTGTGGGTAATGCCCTCAGAGTCACGTCACCATCACATGAGCGAATAATTTCTTGCTGCATGCAGTAGTTTTCCTTTATGCAGCAAAGTTAAAACTGTGTGCTGGGATTGGAGTTTTGCATTGACACTATATCGGTGAGTGTCAGTTGTATGTTTAGCTTCTCTTATGAAGATTATCTACTATTTTAATTGCACACGATATACACTTGATTATGAATAGCCAGATAAATTAGTCTTGCTCATTTTGGTGGCTAGTGTATGTAAACTAGCGCTGAGGGTTCGCATCTTTGGTGCTTTTATTTTTTATTTTTATGTTTCAGTAGGCTGATCATTGTGTGGGCGGGAGGAGGGAGGGCACAGAATATATTATTATAAATAAAGGAATTATTTGTATCATTGTTGACATGTTATTTGGTTTTATTAATAACAAGTCATAGAAGCACCTAAGAGTGTGTGAGAAATTTTATTTTATTTACGTTTACCTAGGCATGTCTACTGATGAAATTAATTTTGATCTTGTGTAAAAATTAAACAAGAAAACTTTGTCCTATATCATAATAATGCAGGAAATCTGTATAAAAATAGCTTTGGGTTGTTTAAAGCACTGGAAAGAATAAAAAATCAATTTTTACAGTTGTTGTAACAAGTGCTACACCCCTTAAAAAAGTATTTTTAAACCTATTTCCTAAATTGTTTCCATGGCTTTGACGTCACGGAGCTGGGAGTCGCGAAAACACGGGGATCGACCAGTCATTACCGGTTTAACGTTTGCGCCTTATATAAGGAGTTGCTCGTTACCAACTTATAACCGGACATCCGTTCAAGCTGACTATATAAAGAGGACCTAGTTAGCAACTGGTTTAAACTTGTGAGGTGAGAACCCGTGAAAACGGCAATAATACTTGGTCATTAGTTCAAACCGGAGAAAAAAAAAAATGTGTTACAGCTTTTTCAACCTGGTGAACCAGACGGCGCCAGCAAAGGCAGACCTCTCGGGAAAGTACGGCGGAGATTCTCTAGCACCGAGCTCGAATACGTCTACCAATCCTTCTCCACCTTCGATGCCATCGCCACAGCAGCAGGATTGTGGCAACTACTACGGTACTGACGCAACTACGCCTAGCAGCAGTGGCTATTCCAGTTACGCCACCAGCCCCGTGATGGAAGAGGGTTACAACAACAAAGCATACTCTCCCGAAACCCAGTACTCTTCTAGAGACTCGTCTCCACCTGGAGTTATGCCTCCCCCTCCTCAGTATTCTCCTACAGCAGACTACTGCGGCGGCGGAGTCGGTTACAACGGCGTCCACGCTAACGGCGATCCCTATAGCGCGCATACGGCTCCATCCCCTCCGTATGGCGTCGAAGCTCCACATGACTATTACAAACCGAACTGTTACAACAATTACGACCCATACAATAATTGTTACTTCAATTATCCACAGGCAGCAGAAGGACTGGATGGTAAGCCCCCAAACCACTCCTTGCAGCAAACTTTGTGCAAAGTTTGTGGAGATACAGCCTCTGGAAACCACTTTGGAGTGCTGAGCTGTGAAGCTTGCAAGAGCTTTTTCAGAAGGAGCATTAGAGCTAATGCTCGTTATGCCTGCAGAGGAAGCAGGTCCTGTGCCATTGAAAAGCACACCAGGAACAGATGTCAGTACTGTCGATTGCAGAAATGTATGTCAATTGGCATGAGAAAAGAAGGTAGGTTTTATCTTCTTAGATTTAATAATGTGGCTTGAAAATTATTTATTTAATTTTATTCTTATTTCTTTATAGCTGTACAAGAAGAGCGCACCCCTCAGGGAGCCAAGCTACAGAGAGCCAGTACACCCACCCCCTTGGGATTTCAGAACCTGAACTTTATTCCCCCATCTGTCCCCTACTTCCCCCAAAACTTTGATTCTCCCACCAGTCCTGTCCCCAGGATGCTTACCCATGCTACCAGCAGGATGTACGGCTCTCTTCCCAACTTGAAGATGGAGTTTGACCGTCCTTCAGCGGCTCACTCGCCGGGCATGCTCACTCCGCACAGCACCAGGTCCTTCACGCCTCCTCTGCTGGACACTTCAGCATCGTCCTCAACGTCTCAGATATCTGTTTCTGTCCTTGTGAACGCTGACATGCAATCAGACAGCCAACCTGAAGTGATGAAGAAGCAAGCCAGCACCATCAAATTGGAAGATCTGTTCGAAGGAATCAAAGCTTCACTGCTGAAGGTCATCGAATGGTCCAAGCGTATTCCAGCATTCGGCAATCTGAGTCTGGACGACCAAGTCAAGTTGCTCAAGTCAAGCTGGTGTGAGCACTGCACCCTCAAACTGGCCGCTCAAAACGGTCCCAAGTCTGACACTGTTCTGCTGGCCAATGGCATATCTTGCAATAAAGACAACATCGATGACCCAGAAGTGCGCAGAGTGTTGTTCAGGATCTTCAACGAGCTGGCATACTGGCTGGACTACCTCAATGTGGACCGGGTGGAGCTGGCATGTTTGAAAGGAATTCTTCTATTCAATCCTGGTAAGCAGTGGACTGTGGGAGTATATTGGGTGAATTGAGTGTATTGATTGGAATCATTCTTTACCATTCCTTTTCTTTTCTATTGTTATAGATGCCAAAGGATTGAGTCCAGCCTCTAAGAAGAAGGTGGAAATATTTCAGGAGCAGATTCTGCAGAGTTTGGAGACACGTACCAAGACCATGTATCCAGTGTCCCCCCAGCGCTTTTCCAAGCTCCTGCTGCGTCTGGCACCTCTGAAGGCCATCAGCTTGGAGGTGATGCAGCACATGGAAGTCCAGAGGGCTCTAGGAAATGCTAAGATGGACAATCTTTTTGGAGAGTTGCTGGATTTTGAATGAACTGTTTAGTCGTTTTGTCAATGCTTTTTTTTTCCTTTTTTTTTGCACTTTTCATCTCCACTTTTCCAAACATGCACTGCCAATTTTGTTCCCAAGATACATCACTGAGTCTTTGTTGTTGTTGTTGTTTTGTTTGATGGATTTCGTATGTTTTGTCTCATCTTTTCTGATTGATCTTTCATTTCACAATCTGACGAATTTCTGAAATGCACTTTTTCCTTCCTATGCTTTTTCAATTGTGACTACAAAAGTTTATGTGACATTTTGTGAGTTGGTAACCAGCCAAGTGAGTCTTTAAAGTTGACATTCCTTGGATGAGCTGAAGAGAGCCATATTTGCCCTCGAAAAGGCTGCCCGGTGTAGTGTTTACATATTATTAAATTCTGGGTGGTTGATACTACACTTGAAGGTCTTCCATAATTGACTAGAGATGGCTCTAGATGGACTGCAAAGTCCGGCTTCTGTGTGTAGCAGGTGCCCCAATCTGGTGAATTGTTTGTTCAAATGTTGTACAATTTAATTGAGACCTCTCTTATCAATTGTAGTGCCATAATAGGTGCATTGAACTTTGTGGGCTAGACATAATGATATTCATAGCTTATTAACTATATTCACACTGCATTCTTGACCTTTTAAAACTATTCATACATACATTGCTGTAATAGTGACGCTGCTTTGTGAGTAATGAACCACAAATAATGTATTTTAGTGAGCTGAGGAATGCTTTCCCTGACCTCCTCCTGGTAAAAACCCTTCAAAGGTGAACAAAAGTCATATTCAATGCTCAAGTTTGTTTTTCTTTGGTATTATATTATTATATTATGAATTCAGTCAAATCACAGTTGGATATAGACATGTAGAATAAATCTGGAGCTCTAATATAACCAACACTGACAGGAGTAACCTGTAATTCTTTCAATAATTTAATTCTGAACTTAGAGAGAAAATATATAGGAAAAAAAAAAAAAGAGGGGAGGGGACTAGGACATTTTTTACTTTCAATTCCTTTATGTATTAAATATTATTTTTACACTTCTGAGATATGGCAGTTTTAGTTAAACATACATAAAAACCGTTATTGGATGAAAATAATATTGGAATTTTCTTATTAAGTTTTTGCATTTTACCACGCCTTGCCAAGCATAATAATATTATGTATATACTGTAACATTATATAATAATAAATAAATAGTATACATAGTATAAACATACTTTTTTTTATTTATTTACTGAGACATTTCAACATAATATTCTTTATAGGCTTTAACATGGGCGTGTGAAGGTTTTAAGACACTAATGCATGGCCGCAACATTGCAGACAAATTCCTGAATGCCCAGAATGGTCTAAATGTCCATGCGTGGGAAAGTTGGCAGACACAAACTGATCAGTGACCAGTTTACTCCAGTAAGACCCTGGGAACTATGTACATTGCCAAGATGATCCGGCAATTAGAGATCCTGTTGGGACAGCCATTTAAGACACACCTAATGGATGGAAGGCCCCACAAATGCAAGCTATTGTACTTATCTCCTCTTCTGACGTGTACATCCTGGTATCCTAGGCAACAGTCATATGATCGCCCACTGCATTAAACCCAAAGCTAACTCTCAAGGCTTCTAAAGCCCATCTGTCATCTACTTCCTGTGACATCACAAAATAATCTGATTACAAAACCATCCTCCCACCACATTCTCCCCACTGTAAACAACCTGTGGTGTTTTTTTTTTATTAATAAAAAATGTTCCTTCTTTATTCATGATTGTCTGTAGTTTCAGACCTGTGCTTTGCCCAGTAGATACAGTTACCCATGCTGATTCAAAGATTACATAATCCACCCACTTATTTGCATACGCATTGATAATCAGACATTCTCTCCCCATGGTTGAATTACATTCACGATGTAAAGTGCAGACAGCTTCTTTCAGAGTTGGGGGAGGAGAGGTGGGAAGGGAGAAACAGGAATTGGGAAATGTGAATATTTGAAATGGAATTTGCAACAGGTACACCTGCTACCATAGCCCCAGGCAATGAACTCATTTGCATCAAGTGACTCAAGGTTCCCAAATCAAGAAATGTCTGCCATACCTACACTTGCCTTTCATGAGAAAGTAAATCTTGCGGAAAATCCCTCACAAATAACATTCATATGCAGATGTATATATACTGTATATATAGTACTTATTACATGAGTCAGAGTGTGATATGGCAAAATATTTCACGAGCAGGCTAATTTATTTTCACAAGCCTAGTGAAAATAAAGCCTGAGAGTGAAATATCTTGCCATATCATTCTGACTAGTGTAATACATAGTTTATTCTACCCTATATAGCTTCACTACTGTAGTTAGTTTGTGACCTTTTAATTCACATGGTGTGAAGTTGGCTCTAGGGGTTCCCCAAACCCCCATTAGTTAGGCTATACCAGAGGAAGGTAGCTGTAAAAACCAGGAAAAGTGTTGAGCTTGGCCAGTTGTTATAACTACTACGGTTATGAGCTTGCACAACACAGTGAATCTCAAGGTCAGGTACCTAAAAATATCATTGTGAGGATATCTAAGGTGGACTATATATATATATATATATATAATTAAATATACATATATTCATAGCTAGATATCTTCACTATGTTATTTTTAGGGTACAACTTGACCTTGAAATAACCAAGTGTTATTTCACCCAGTACAGCCAAGATATCCTTATATATAAATTGAAGTCATATCTATCAAGTCACCAGAACACTTTTTATAAATAAGATTAAGTTTAATAGCCAGTTTTACACTTGCCCTCCACTAATAAATGCTAGTGAGGAGGCAGAGAAGAAATGAGTAGTTAATAAAACTAATGCTATGCAAGTTGAATTTTACTGTGGTTATAAAAACAATTATAAAACTATTATTTCACTACATCTTATGTGGTACACACAGACCAGTTGTATAGTAGTAGTAGTAGTAGTAGTAGTAGTAGTAGTAGTAGTAGTAGTAGTATCATCATCTCCAATCCACAGCTTCCTTGTCTTCCTGACGTGGACTAGTCACAAGTTCATCGCTGCTTTCCGAGTCCCTTCTAACTACCCACTGAGAGCCCTGTACCGGCAGTGATGCAACAGCATCTCTGAGACTCGCCACCGACAGTGTCCCGTGATGCCTGTACTCTACCAGACCCAGCTCATCCAGCTTCATGAGGGCGTGGTCAACATCAAATTGGAAGTTCTCTAGCTTGTAATATCGCACAAGCCACGCCTCCACTCGTCTCTTAAGAGTCTCTGGAGTGTCGTAAACGTGCAGCCCAGGGTCCTTAGCCTTGGGTGGGTGGAGCAAAAACACATAAGCCAAAATGGCTTCTTTCAATTCTTCGTCTTGTGCACGGTCACAGAGTAAAGTGAGAACTCCGCGGTTGTTAGCTACGGTCTTGTAATAGAGCGTGGTGGCCAAGTTCGCCAAGTATTGGTTACGCCTGTTCTTGTAGCCGACCCATGTCCTCCCTGCGATGAAAGCGGCGAGCCCAGCTCCACCCCACAGCCACATGGCCTGCACATCCGCCAAAACAGGCAGTGCCCTCACAAGGGGAACTGCCACGCCCACACAGGTGCTGGCCACAAGGAACCGCTTGTCAAAATTGGACATCTTGATCTTTCCTTTGGGAAGGAGATGCTCTAGCTCGTTCACGTGAATCTGCTTGAACACCTTGAGATGTACTCGCTCCTCTCCTTTGGATCGCACAGCCAAAAACACTCGCGTGTAGACGCTTGCGGATCTACGTTCCACGTGGCGAGGACTGGCCAACGCCCACAGCCTGTCCCGCAAGTAAGAAAACATAGACCGCTTGATGACCTCATGACCTTTAGTCCACACCTGGAGGAGTTCGTAATCAGCCGGGTTGACAGAGACGATGATGCCGCTAGTGTTTCTGTCGTGCAAGTTCTCCAGCAAGACATCTCTGGGTATCTCTGTGAAGTTGGCCATTTCTAGCAACAGACCCACGTTCTGCATGAGAGAGTACTCGTTGTCCATTACTTCCTTGGATGAGAGTTCCTGGGACCGTATGGTGTCCTTGTCTGGATCTAAATGGTCATACAGAGTCTGCCCAATAACAACAACAACAACAACAATACTAACAAGTAATAATAATAATAGTAGTATAGTACAGTAACTTAGATCAATGAAAGAATTATTCATGAATACAGACGTTTACGTGACTGCAGAGTTGAGGAGCGGGCAACACACGATGCTTCACACAATCAGGTAATGACGCTGCTTGCCAACTCAGCTCATGAATTATTCATAAATACACCACTGTCGTCAATCATTGTCGTTGTATAGATAATCTATACAATAATTATGTGACTTCACAATTTCTTTCTCAGTCTTCTTTTACTCATTAGATGTATTCTCTCTCTTTCACAAGCTTTTGTAAACAATACAGAATTAAAAAATATTTGGTCGCCACCGGGAATCGAATCCAGGACCGCTTACTTAGGCACAAGCGCTCTGTCACTGAGCTACGACAACCAGCCGGCAAACAAACACTCCATTTCTGTATTTATACTGTTAAGGGGTACTGCTATTGCTACGGTCTGACTCTCATCAGACCAACAAAAATTCTCTTTTTTTCTGTTGGTCTGTTGAGAGCGAGACTGTAGCATAGTGACGACAATGACAGAGTGTGTATTCATGAATGATTCATTAGCTGAACTGTATTGGTAAAGTGTCACCACAAATTGAATGGGTAGAACATCACCAATAACTGAATGGGTAAAGTTTCACCACAAACTGAATGGGTAAAGCATCATCACATTTAGTAGAACGGAAACGAAGGCGATTAAGGAAACACCTATATTGTAGCTAAATCGGTGAGGAAAGGAGGGCTAAAAGGAAGACAATAGTTTCGTCCACAATCATGGATAGAAGGACAGAGAGCTGAGAAACAGGAGAGATAGACTAAGTAGGAGAAGGGAATCCATGACTATGAGTGTAAAGGTGAAGGAATAATAATAATAATAATAACTGATGATGCTTTACCCATTCAGTTTGTGGTGGCGCTGGCTTTACCAATTCTGTTAGTAATGATGCTCTACCCATTCAATTCATGGTGACACTTTACCAACACAGCTTAAATTTCTTTAGTTTAGCTTAGCTACTATGTAATTAAATGTCATATACTAGCGTTAATATGGATAGTTATAGCTAAACGTTGACATAAGAGAGCAAAAAAATATCAATTATGTGAAATGTCAACAGAGAACTCCCTAAAAAGTAATAATACATTCATGTATAATTAACAGCAAGGTACTGACGAACCTACTACTACAAAGTTCAAGCACCGAGTTAAAAAATTCTGCACTTCTGGGCAACAAATCCTATCACAGCGCACAACAACTCCTTAATGTCAACAACAACAAAAGCCACTAATCTATGATAAACAACAACAAAAGCAACTAATCTATGATAAACACTTGTCCTGCATGTTTCACAATACTCAATCAAATCAATTCATTCACAGACTCTTAAAAAATGATTACAATTATAGCAAACCAAGTAATGTTTAGCACAACCACCCTTTACCTATTAGTTATAACACTATAGATTATATAAGTTTCGATAACATACCATAAGTTATTCATCATGAAGGTATTTAATAACATAATATTATAACCGAATCAAGCAGTTAGAAATTGTTTGGTTAAAACTCTGGAAAGAATATAATACCATATCACAACTTCCACTAAATTATCTATTATTGGTAATGCAATGGTAAACCCAAATGAAATAATGGGCAACTGAGCATAGCAAGGCACCATCAGGAGAGTACGAACCCAAGTCATTTCTGATGAAGCACATCACCAGTACAGTCAAACCATGGCCCAAGTATACTATGGATTCAGTCATTCTCGACTGGAATAGCAAAATTTTCTAAGTTCTAACAGCCCATTTACAGTGCTTCCAGCTTAAAGAGTGGATTTTTTTTAGCTTTTTGGTTAAGGTTGCTAATTCTGCTATAATTTCTCAAGTATGTGTAATAGAAAGCTAAAAATTTGTATTATTATACATTAATGTCATATTAACATACAGACAAAACAATTTTGTGGGTGTGTGGTTATTTTTTGTGGTTATAGGTGATGGAACTGGGAGCTTCAAGACAGTGAATTTGGAAGTGTTTAAGCTGAAAAAAGAGAAATTATTTTTCCTTATCTCTATAACTTGGTATACTGATACTTTAATACCGGAAGTTTCATATGAGCCTGATTTTGTGGGCACACGAAATTTGAATCTCGAAATATTTTAAATTTTTAAGAAAAAAAGTGTTTAAGCCAGGATTTTTACATTGAGTTATATCTCTAAAAATTTGACACATGATGTAAAATTGCCTTAAAATTATTATGTATAACTTTGGTAGCTATACCTTGAAAATTAGGTGAGTTGTGGCTGTTTTTCACCAAAAAAAAAAAACGCACGGTAAGGGTCATCAAATGATGACGTTTAGAGCGGGTTGTGGGCCTTTAGTACACGTAAACGCGACGTCACAAAATAGCGCATGCGTATATGTGTCATAAAGGCACAAGGGCGCCAGTTTACCGCTAATTGTTGCACGGGTATGGCTGATTTAGCTACGGTTGTATCTCAGGCCCTAGGTGTCAAGTTTTACGGCGCTACTGCCTATCACGGCCAGCGTTTTAGCTTCCGTCTGGAGCTGCACAACCCGTAGGACTCCAACTGCATCGCCCTGATGTTGTCAGAATACCGAATGCTGGGAGCCTTGGGAGTATTAAACTCCTTCAGCTTTTCTTCAGCTCTTGAAAAAGAGGACCTCTTGGATAGGCTTGGCCCCAAGTTAGTAATACCAGCCAACAATTCTGACTGATTTCGACTTCGCTTACTGCTGCTAGTAGAACGATGACAATCCATACAGCCACTTGCAGTTAGGGAAAGTCCCGTCTTACCGCTCAGGGAAATAACCGTTCGACCTTAGCTCGTTAACTAGCTACGTTTAATGACGAACTACCGCAAAATCTTGACGTCAACAAAAATGGCGTAAAATATATTAGAGTGAATGAGAAAAGTGCTGTTCTCCATTTTCCATTCTCTAAACAGGCAGTTTTACTATTGCAAACATTATTGGGATGATAAAGAAAAGGTATGTGTATGTTAAATGACTGTAGCGAGGGTCTATACAGTAGTTTCAAAAAATCCACTCTTTAAGTTGGAAGCACTGTATATGTGCAACTAAAACTTATGCTGATGTTTCAACTGCTTTCATTGACCCCTGGACTTTGACCCCTGAGGAGGACCTTGGCCACAAGTCATAATGTCAGGTTAAGTTTTAAATAAACATATATTGACTGTTAAAACTGAGAAAATTAGCTCTTTTTTTTGTTTCATATCGTATTAAAAAACAACAACCCAAGACCAGCTATTACTCATTTCTAATGACACAGTCAACCTTAAATTAAACGTAATAAGCAATTAGTCTTCATTTAAAGTGAGCAATTGTTTGGTTGTACGTCCCAAGTAGGCAAGTTAAATGCTCGCAATTTATACAGGCAATGAAAACGGAATAAAACAAGAAAGGTTGCGAAGAATATAATTGTCTCTTGTATGAGATTCTAGATATATTATATTGTTGAGATAGCGGTAGGAGTTATAAGCAGTTGTCTTTGAGCATCCTACATAAGTCAGCATTGAAATGTATAGAGAGGCTAGTGCCTCTGTGGGAAGAGGAAAGAAATTATCAGCACACGTGACAAAGAAACTGACTTATACTATCAATTTAGTACAACTTTTGACATTTTTTTCTTTTAGTACAAACCTTTGATGACACCTTACCAGATTTTATCGGCATTGTGTTTGGTTCTTAAATTTTAGTGACAATTGGATTTCTCTTGCAACTGAAAACTAAGCTAATGTTAAGCAATTAGCCCTTCAACCCCTAACAATTACATGTAAGCATGTGATTATACTTCTATCTTAAACCCGCTAGTAAAAGGAATAATTAAGGTAAAACATCCTCCCCTCAGTTACTTCACAGCATTCCTACCAATTCATGTGGGAACTCTAACTTACTTTTGTTTCCTCCAGGATATTATAAAATCTTTGTGAATATTTGGTATCTAAGGAATGCACAAACGATTCTAAATTTTGTTTGTCTTTACTGGTCAATAGTCCCGGATCTTTTCTTATTTGTTCTGTTAGACTCTTTAAAGTAACTGGAATAAACCTCTCCAGCTTTCTGACTGGAAATTCTAATTTGGAGACAACCTCCTTATTGTGGCTAACGCTTTCATTTTCTGACGGCTCTGTCGCAGCTTGTACAGATGGCGTATTATAACTCCTCCGCCTGCAAATAAAATAATAATTAAAACAGCAGGCAAAATATATGAAATAACTGTACCTGAACCTTATTAATCGTTCCACCAGTTGTCCACTTCTTCTTCTCATATTGTGGGGTGAAGACTAACTAGGTAATGGTCACCACTTATGTAAGCTTAATTATGACAGTAATAAACAAACGACGACTCTTTACCTACATGTAGTCGTCTACTATGCACACGAGTAGGTGGGGCTGATACACTACGCTCCACCTGTTTGTGTTGCCCTGAAGTAAACTGATCCCGTTGGCGATGGCTGAAGCTAGTGAAGGATGGAAGAGCCGAGGCTTCCTACAGGGTGTGGGTATCCCAGCGCCCAGTGGAACATACACAGTGGGGTGTGTCGATTTGATGGCGAAGTTGGAGGGCGACGATCTGGATGGCCTGCTAGTTCGCCTACATTACCCTACTGGAGCTTCTGCTGGAGAAGGCAATGGAGATTACCCTTACGCATCTTGGTTTCCTTCCAAAAATTACGTGAAAGGGTTTTTGGACTTTAGCAAGAGCAGATTCAGTGGTTTGATCTCAACGGTGTTGTCAACATTTTTCAGTGAGTCATAATTAGCTGGTAGCCACACATGGCATTATTAGTCAAATTCCCTAATGTGCTACCAGACCCTATGATTCCAGCTCTGTGGAAGGCTCCTCTATTAGATGCTGGGAAACGAGGTAACACAATTTCATATATCAAATTATGAAGCGATTTTTTGAATGATTTTCACATTTTTTTTTTTGCTCTGCTCAGCTGAGGAAGCACAGAGTCCTTCATGTCCTTCCGTCTTCCCAGTGATAGTGTTCTCTCATGGCTTAGGTGCCATGCGTACCACCTATAGTGCCATCATATGTGATCTGGCCTCCCATGGTTACATTGTGGCATCAGTTGAACACAGGTAAAGGGTTGTCATATTTGTTTCATATATGTGAGACTTTTCTCGCTTTAGCATATATTCTATCCTCACAGATTTCCCATAATAACAAGAAGTTTATTACACAATACAGAATTTTGAATAAACAATACATAATGCGTAATTTTCCTTCAAACCTAGTTGCCGGACCCTTTGCCTAACCACTACGCAGAGAATGGGTCTGGGGACAATCATGCACCTTGGCTGTTCTATAGGAATGTGGTAGTGGTTATCTAATTACTCTTATGGCTCCCACAGTTTGCAGGACGCGCTGACCCGAACACAAAGCATTTGTGCAGGTGTAACAATCACCTATTGATAGTTCAGGAACGCAGGCTCCGCTATGCACACTTGTGGTAAGATGCCCACCCATTTCACGGAGGGCTGCCTAGGAGATGCCTAAAAAATGTTAACTAACCACATCCCAAAATCTTGGCGCCAGAACAGCCAAGGTGCATGATGTCCACAGACCCTTTCTACGCATAGCGGTTAGGTATACACTTCAAACCCACACGCCAGTTGTGGATCTTTTTTTTTTTTTTGTCTAGTGTTGAGTAGCAGAGTGAGAGTGCTGAAGTTTGTTCAGCTTATAACAAAACGGCTGTGTATTATTCTAGCTCTTGGAAGTGTGTGTGTGTGTGTGTGTGTGTGTGTGTGTGTGTGTGTGTGTGTGATTGTAACGTACAGATTCATGTATTGAGTGTTGGGTGATGGTGTGTTCCTATCACACATGGAATTAGCTATTTACAATGAGATCAAGCTTCCCCCCCTTTTTTTTTATCAAGCTTTTTATTTTCCTTTTACATTTGTTATGACACAGGGACCAATCTGCTTGTACTACTCTAAGGAGAGTCCCTAAACAGGGAGGAGCAGAAGGAGAGTTGGAGGATGAGTGGCTACTTTACAGACATTTGAAGCCTGGCGAAGATGAATTTGAATTAAGAAATGCCCAGGTAAGAAGTTTCATGTGAGTGTGTGCAGTTAGGATGATGATAAAGAAGAAGAAGAAGAAGATGATGATGATAATGATGATAAAGTTGGTGATGCTGATGATGATAATAATAAGATGTCTTATGATAAAGCGGGAGAGATAGAAATTTTGATTACGAAAAAGAAAGAGCTAAGGGACATAGCTTGTTGTATTGATAAAACTTTACCGAACATGCTAATTTATAGGTAGTGGTTTGTGGAAACAGATTACTGTCATTGAGTTACCATGGTTATTTAATATGTAGTGTAATAGCAGAGAGGATACTCATTTTCCAATTGACAACTTACAAATTTGCATTACAATTTATAATTAGAATCATAAATTGTTGCTGCTGATACGTTCAGTTAAATGGGACTTAGTCAATGGTGGAGCAATAGATTTCATCTCCATTTAATAACATACTCTCTATAATCCGGGAGTAAACTCTATGCTATGCTCTATTTGAGTCAGTTCATTATTGCTCATTCGTTCCAAGGTGAAACAACGTGCCAGCGAGGCCAGCAAGACACTGGACTTACTGGGACTCCTCAACGAGGGAACTGACGTCCCTGACATGCTGGGGCATGGCTATGACTTCAAGCAGTTCAAAGGTCGCATGGATCTGTCTAGAGCAAGCATCGTAGGCCATTCCTTTGGAGGGGCCACTTCTGTTTTGGCTTTGCAGGAAGATTCAAGATTCAGGTGAGTGACTACCGCTTGTGCACAATAAAATTTCACATATACACATACAATAGTGCAAATAACTTTCAGTTGGTAAAAACAAGGCATTACGATGTACATGTATGTTTTTTTATAACCCGGAATGGTTATATAATTTCAGTCCATGATTTCATAGAATTAGCTAAGGATTCTATCATTTGGACACTTTTTCGTATAGCACAATGAACACTGCAATATATATATATTTATAGCCCGTTACCTGAACGACCGTGCTTGTCGTCGATAAATCAGATATAGTCCCCGGTATTCCCGTAGGAAAATGTATTAGAGGGAAGAAGTTGACATAGTTCGTAGCAACCACTAAAAACTAATTGGAAAACGACCGGAGAGAGCTTTAAATAGAAGTATTTGTAACTGGCTATATAAGTAGTTTAAAAATCTGTTTGTATTGCGATTCACAAACCCACGCCATTCGGGCTTCACCCTCGTGTCTCGGAATTTGTAAATCGCATACAAACCTAAATATTGGTTTATAACTTGTATATAAATTATTATATTATTATATAATTACTTATATATTGTGTTGCTTAGATGTGGCATTGGTCTAGACAGTTGGATGTTGCCACTGTACCGGGAACCTGAAGACTCTGTTAGCTCGTCTCTCTCGCAGCCATTCTACTTCATCAATGCCTACACCTTCCAGTGGAAGGACAATGTACTCAAGATGATGTCTCTGTGTGATCCCCCGGATGCCTCAGGCAAGAGTCCTCGCAGGATACTCACGTTAGAGTGAGTGCAAGTATGCTTCTCAACCAGTAATAGAAATTATGTATAACAATATAATCAATACACACATTGTGAAAATATAAAGGTCACTCTCTTTCTGTATCCAGCACAACATGCACATATGCTAATTCTCTTGCAACCTGCTAGAGGTTATGCTCACCTGACAGAGCCAGGAAGCCTGTGCACTAAGCAAGCACTGTGATCCGTGCAAGCAAAGCTCCTGGAGCCGGGCTATAGTATGTCCAAGTTGAGTTGGCACGACCGCAAGCGTGGTAAACGAGGAATGCACTTGGTAAAAAAAACAGAAGCAATTTAGTCATGTGAACTAATTACAATTGACACGCGATTAAATCAACGTTCACGTGACAAGGGGCGGCTACTCGGGTGCGCATTATTAATGCAGTAACTATTGCTAGAATTTAGTCAAGAAGGCCGTCTTGCAGTTCTAAATAGCTATTTCCTGGCGCTGTTCTGTTCACAGGTACGCACCTAGAGAGAAGAACAAGGAATGAAATTAACCAGCCTCAGAAGACTAATGCAGCCCAGTAATCTCATACAATACTTTTACACGTGATCGATTGCACCGAACCGCGTGACAAAATTCGGGTGCGTGTAGAGCAGGAAACCTGTGGTTTTTTCCCCCTATTCCCATAGACTTTTGTATTGAGTTTTGGAATAGCACTTTCCCTCCGGTTTTGGAGTTTACTGTGGGAATATTTTTTTAACCGCTTCAGTGCGAGCTTTCCAATGATTGCAAGCACCAGATGCGTAGCTGCTTCTGTTCTAAAGTTATTCAAGTTTTTCTTGCGGCCAACTGAACTTGGACATACTATAGGAACTCGCAAAAGAACAGGCCTTTCCTCACAGCAAGTGATGTGGACACTCGAAGTCCCTCCCACCTGGACCATTGCGGTTTCACGAGAAAAGGCCTTGAATTTGCATCCCAGTAAATGCCAGGTACCCAATCACAGCTGGTGTGGCTGGTAGGAGGCAGATGGAAAAAAATTGCCCAGAGTTGGGCTTGAACTCAGGACCTCAGGCCCTGAGCTAAGGACACAACCACTACATACACCACACAGTCACCACACACAAACACACGCCGTGCACACGTATGCACACATGCATGCACATCACAAACTCTAGCTGTGTTTGTAGTAACATTTTCTAGGAGTACTGTCTACAACTCTGCATATTTAAAGTGTGAGTAACATAGAACTACTATAAAATAACAGACTTCCTGTCCTTCTACTTTATAATAATATAAATATGTACATATAATTATATATAGCTATATTTGGTAGCAATTTGAAATGTCAAGTTTAAAGTAATATATTTTTTGGCTATTAATAATATAAGAAAGGCATCACACTGTGTATTTCCAATATGGAACTACCTCATGCCCCTGAGTTAAGTGCCTATCATCAGCATTAGTGGGTATCAGACATATTGTTGTTGTTTTTTGTACAGTGGAACTGAGCACATGAATCAGTGTGATGTGTTTTTTATGGCCCCATCTGTCGTTCTCAATCGGTTTGGCTCCAGCCAATCCACACAGTGCGATAATGAAGTTGCTCATGCTACCAACATGGACATCTGCCACGCCTTCCTTAGACGCCACTTTCTAAAAGGCAAGCATTAATTAGAACAGCTGACATGGTTAGGGAAAAAACTAGCAATCGTACTGCAGTATGGATTGCTGTTAATACGTTGGTACATTGTCAATAAATCGTGAATTGTGGTTACCATCAGAAACTTTCTAGCACACTTCCAAATCTCCTCAGACTTGGAGATTTTGTCCGTTTAGTTTTGGCATGTGTTCCCTATTCCCCCTAAGTATAGATCAAATAGTTGAAACAAGCTTAGACAGGCTAGCAATGTTATTATGTATGCATAAACCAATCACAATGTGCACTTGTATTTGTATAACAGTTTAGTAACGAATTTTGTATTTTCAATTATTTTCATGATCCTGCCATACCAATTCGTTTGATGAACACAGTATTATTGATTTAAACCCTCAAATGTTTTTAGTCTCACAGAATTTTCAATGAAGCCTGAAAACGAAACATCACTTGAGCACTGTAGCCTAGCTATTAAAACACAAACAACCAAGCATAGTACTCATTCTGGTATCACTTAGTGGTGCAGATATAGTTTCAGTGTGCTTAAACCGGTTAGAGGACAGGATAGAGTGCATGGGACAGTAATTACTCAACGTACGTGTGTGCTGTGCACTTGTTTGAAATGCAATCATAGAATGTATCTATTGTTACATACTCATGCACACAAAAAGAATAAGTTGTGTGGGAATTATGCAGTTTACCTCAACATGTGTATGTTGTATGCATGTATGGAGATATTTCTTCCAATACGACTCACACTGTGTATCCTTCATATTATATGCAGGCTATTTGAGGGAATTATCTCTCCTGAGGGTTTGATCTGTTTCTTTCACCAGATTTGGAGCATCCACTTGTTAGTAAAGTGCCTCAGTGGTTCGATATATGTGACCGGTTCCATATACATGTGACCGGTTTGGGGAAATTCGGCCTAAACGTGGCAAACAATTTTTTTCAGTATCCCGGGGTTAAGCCTTTTGGGTCGATTTTTAAAAAAATAATTTTTTTTTATGGCAGAAATGGATAGTCACCAGTTAGCTCTAGCTTATGACGCAGTTGTAAGCTCTGGCGAGCTCTAGAACTAACGCTATGAGGCTAGAAACACTAGCCGGTTGGACTCGTGTTGCTAAGAAATTATTGGCGGGCTTTTCACTAACAGCGGGGGGAAAAACTGTAGCTAACTAATTCACTTACTATTCTGCTTTATCCAAGTACTCACACAATTCTCGCCATTATAGTTTCTCCAGGAGCCTTGCATTAGGCCTTTTCGACTTCTTTCAATCCGCCTGTAACCGGTTTAGTCCGTAGCGTCCCGGAGACACGCGGTAATAGTATACGGACACAAGGCACGCCCCCAGACCTTAGCAACACCTTTATGCGGCATTTTTTCGAAATCAGCAATAATAAGTTTAGCAAAAATACTGAAGTGTTGTAGTGCGTAGGGCGAAGACGGCTTGTGCTACAGCTCCAAATTAGGAGGACGGCATCCCAAAACCCCGAGCAACCTACTGGTCGAATAAAATAGAAAACTTTAGATGCCGCGTTTAGGCCGATTTTCACAGAACTGGTCACATATGTATATGGTGTCAAAAAAGTGTTTCCAAGTTTAACACTACAAGAAGGATTATAGCTGACTGAGGTACTAGCTAGTGTTTCAGCTACTCATCTTAGCTAATAGTGTAACTCACTCACTCTCTCATACTAATCCTTTTCATCAATTTTGGTGGCAAATTTAACAAACCTATCATTCCATATTGGGTATTGTGATTGTTCAACACTATCATTAGTTGGGTCTATTTGAGGGCGTGTGTTATTATCACTCACAATGACATCATGTGCTGTCTTATCAAATTAGGCATGTAGAATAAAAATGTATGTATATGTATGTATGTATATGTGCATGTACGTATGTATGTATGCTTGTTGTATGTATGTGTGTGTATGCATGTATGTATGCGTGTATATGTGCATGTATGTATGCATGCATGTACGTATGTATGTATGCTTGCATGTATGTATGTGTGTATGTATGCATGTATGTATGTGTGTATATGTGCATGTATGTATGCATGCATGTACGTATGTATGTATGCTTGCATGTATGTATGTGTGTATGTATGCATGTATGTATGTATGTGTGTATGTATGTTTTTTAGATTCAGAGTATGAAGGTCATGTAGCAGTGTTAGATGGCGGTGAAGGTCATCCACCAATGATTATCTTTGGTACAAATGTGGATCTCGGAGACAATAGCCCGGGCAACCAGGGCCAGGGTGACATCAAAGAAAGCAACAAAGATGAGGAAAGCGCTGACAAAGACAACAAAAGGTCAACTACTGGTGAAGATGGTGCCGAAGACAAAGATTCCTCAAGTGTGGAACAAAAACAGGAGGAACCATTGCATTCTGAGAAAGAAGAGAATGAAAGCAAATAACCTTACTGAGTGCACTTAATATCAATGTTTTGTTATGTCAACTATTTCTTTTCATTTTTAACTTCCTGGTATTCAGTGATATTGTCATATAAATCTAATGTTATTTTGTATTCATATAACTTGTGCTGTATTGGATGAGAAATCTGGTATTCAAGTACAGTAATTAACTTACCTAGCTGTGGCTGTAAACATTTCAAATGCTTGACCTGGTATTGGTTATTAATTTGGGTTACAGGAGTGTCTTGAGATAACCGCTTACCAGACTGCAGCGGTGCAGCAACCACGCGCCTGCAGCAACCACGCGCCTGCACAGGGTGTTCTGCGCGTGCGTGGTGCTCAGCCTTCGCACTTCCAGCAGAAAGAACGGTGAGTGCTCTTTCCAGACTCCAGAGCACCGGTGTCCCCGATCCTAGGTGCAGTCCCCGATTATAAATGGGTTTTGTCCCAGTCTCCTGGGGTAATCCAGTTTCAGAGATATGCTGCCCCTTGGCCTAGCTATTTACTTGTAAATAGTCTTCAGTGTCTTAGTGTAAGCCCTCTAGGGTGATGACAACGAGTGTGTGGTGCTTTTGCTCACATGTAACAAAGTTACTTCGGAAATAATCTAAAATTTTGTTATTGCTTTAAATATTGTTTGTTCCTGAAAAGGATTTGTGATGTGAATTAGAAAAAAAAACTACAATAATGGATAAATAAAAAAAAGCTCAATAGCACACAGGTTTTAAAAACAATGAATTAGCTGGTAGATAATACCAAATAATGCCACTATATAATGTATATGTACTCATTTAGGCTATGAATTATGCAGGTGTCAGCTTTTCATTTTATTAAACACTTGGCCAAAACTGAAATTTCCTGCATGTCCCATCCGACACCTAGCTATCCTGAGTAGGATAGGTACATTACCTACAGTGGGGGATGCGTGGGAAATTTCAGTTTTTGCCTAGTAACATTTCACCAAAACTTGAAATATGTCAAGATTTGCTTCCTGCTAACTCAAAAGTGAATGAAAACATGTGAAAAATATAAACAGTTAATTTTATACAGTAACAGGTTGTTCAATTTTGAATAATTAAGAGCATTTAGCTCTGGCAACACATTGTGATGTTGTAATGTGGCTGTGAAAAAAATAAATAAATTATATTTAGGTGAAAGGTTAAAGTTTTAGACAGTACATGTTTAAAGCCACTTAAATTACAAATTTGTTGAGCACCCAGTTTGTGGTAACTCAAATTGTTGAAGATATTCAATTTAGCTTTAATGTGATATGTCAATCAGACAGACTGTGTGGTGTTTGCATCTGTAATTTCAGTCAACCACATCCATTCTCGTGTGCACACACACAAACACACTTAAACACACAACGTAACACACACTGTTTTGGTTGTGTAGCCTGTCTGACATCACCAGTTCAGATAACAAATTCATATTATTTCAGAGTACAGAGGATAGATTTTGCAAATAGTGTCACCTGATTAGACCAGTTTGAGAACTTTGGGTTGATAGATGGCACACCACATAGCTGGTTATGCAATTTAGCCTAGTAATCTACATCCCTTCCAGCTGTTCCGAGGTCAGCTAGAGAGTCCTTTGACAAGACATGTACACTAATCGAGTTCCACAAGCCAGCTCATCGTCTGTTATCTGGTTAGAATGGCGTTCCTTGATATGTCACACCTACTTACACTAAGTAGTTGTTATGTACAATATCCACATCCAGTAAATGGCCACAAGCCATGTGCTGGGTACCAAATTAAATCGCTGATTTAGGTCAAATATAAGATTTTATTTTGTTTGCATACTTGGGCTCCATATCTGGATGAAAATTGAGCTTTTTAATTCACCAACCAAATTCAAAATGGGACCAATGCTAAATAAATGTGAATATTTTCATCCCTTTTTAGATTAATGGCTTGAACAAAAGTAGCTAGGAGGGAAATTAGTATGTAGGCAATTATCAGAGCTGTTTATTTAATATGGTATCTTTACTTGAATTTATACCATTCTGTAATAATTCTCACCTCTGTAATACAATTATTGCACTTAGATTAATCTACTGGAACGTGACTTGAGATCATATGATGAAATGCACCTGATATATCAGTTATTTTGATAAACACAACACAATTATGGCAACTTTGATCACACACAAACAGAAATATGTATTTCTGAGAAAGGCACATCATTATTTTATAGACTTTTGGAATTGAAAATTGTACTACAAATTTCAATTCCGAAAGTCAATAAATGATATGCCTTTCTCAGAAATACGTATTTCTGTACTCATAGAGTAGAACTCTGTCGAGATGTTCTGCACAAATGAGTTATTAATTAAATAAGAACTTCCTTTGAAGTCTGTTCACTTCCTTTGGCTGACATATTTGAAAGGTAGCGCATACTCCCAGGTTATACTCCAAGACTAATCAGAATTATGACTACTTTTCCCACACTGGGCAAGCAGTCTTCACCAATTGAAATAGAATTATAACATCATAATAGTGACACACCCAAACATGTAACTGTGTAAGTCAAGATTATAGTTTATAGCTACCGCTCAGATGCACCTGATAGACTCTCTTATTACATTACTCCACATAGTCTGCAAAAGCGGCACTTGGTCAGTATGTTTCAAACACATTGCTTACTGAGGATTCTTAACTCAGAAATTTTCATATAGACCAAAATCTTTGCATATCCTGAAAAAGAAAATGAAAGTATCATTAACTTGAGAATGTGGTATGCAACATCTACTGCTATTAAAAAAACTCGAGCCAAGGTGCTGATTTTAATTGATCATTTTGGTCCACCCTATTCAGCTTAAATTCCAGTGCGTTATACCATACTGTTCCTACTCACCTGGGTTTATTCAGTCAACTATTGTAATGTTATGAGCATGGGAAAATAGACTGCAGAAAAGAACAAAAAAAAAATTGCACTGGCTAGCCAGGGGCGGATCCAGCACTAGTGACAGGGAGGGGTCCAAATATATTTCGATCAAAATTTTAAAATATTAAAGATTAATTGTATATGATTTGAATAGAATGAAGTGCATAAGTTAGCATTCAGTTGAACTGTAAACTATATTACCTGGTATTGGTGTAGCTATTCGTCCTTTAATTTTTTTCAAAACTTGGATGGGAGGAAGGGGGAGGGGGGGGGAGATGGCCCCCTCAACCCCCTCGATTCTCCCCTGCTAGCTACAGTTGTTATAAATTAAAGAATCCTTATAATGGCAACACCGTGATGATCACAATAAACATCAGCATGAAACTTGCATGGCAACTAGTTACATCAAAAGATATAAAGTTAGTTATCTGAACTTCAGTGGTAGTAGCACATGCAGACATTAAGAATTGATTGACCACATACCTTCATTAGTGTTTTCATAATACATTTTCTATGGTGTTCAGTTATCTGAACATTTTAGTTATTCGAACACCTCTCAGTCCCAACGTGTTCAGATAATTGACATTATGGTAAAGGCAGCTAAAACAGAACAGCAAAAAAACCCACAAAACATCTGTTGCTTATAATATTTCTATTGCATTTGTTAAAGAATACACCATATTTCAGGAAAGGACTAGTTTATCTTTAGTAGGAATTGCATAAAGTAGTTCAAAATTTGAAAACACAAGTTTGGCTGAGCTACTAAGCTTCTATATGAATGCCTTGCTGGACTCATTAAACAGACAATAATGGTTCTCATAAAAGTGATAGAAAATGTATCATAACAAACAAATTATTTGTTTGCTATTGTAGAGTATTTATTTAGAATGCATTTAACATTAATTATATTCACAAAAAAATCTTTAATCAAATACTGAAGCAAAGAAATAGAGAAAACAGTACAAATACAAATTCATTACAAGTATGAAGTGTGTGTTTATTTAATTCATTTTATATTCTTTACACATAACTTTGTTATAATAATGTTTATGATTTAAAAGGAATCTTAGTAGCAAAATTACTGGAGATGTGAGACTCTGCTTGCTTACTGAGGACTGGGAAAAGCTTGGGAAAGTATTGTAGTAGGAGGCAAGAAGAAGGGATTACTGTCGTCAGCAAAGACTTCAAAACATAAGAACCCACTGGAACATCTTCCTGAAGGAGTAGTGAAGTTGGGAAAAGGGTTGTAAGCATAAACACCATCATGAACACAAATGCTCCAATTTTCTTGGTATCTTTAAAGTTGCTATATTTAATGTGCCTTGTTTGAATAGCCAACACCATTAAGACAACCAATATTGCTCCTAGCCAGGCTCCGTACAAACTAAGCCACACTGCTAAATAATTACTGGAGCAATAGAAGTGCTCCGTGTAGTGGGTATCAGAAGTTAATGGGCGAAACTCTCTTTTATGTTTTTCTGTAAGGTGATCTGCTGCAGTCCAAATTAACTGAAAAAGAAATGGAACCAAAAATGTTAGAAGAAAGTATAGAAATAAAAATTTGTCGGTCAGAAACTGTGTTTTAGCATCATTAGGATTATTGAAGATAATGAAGACTCTCATTAGCCTAAACAGTAAGCCTTGCAGTATTATAGATATCCCACTTAGAAATAACCACGACTCCAAGATGCAAAAAGCCGTGATGGATTCTTTGGAAGATTCTGAAAAGTTCTCTAAATTGTAGAACAAAGAAGATACCATAACCATTAAACAACCCATCAAAATTATGCAGTTTATCAATAAACTCATCGACTTAATCTCTGGAGCTTTTCTCATATACATAATGTAAACTACAGTTAGGATAAACATAATCACAAGAAGAGCTTGAAATAAAGCTACCAGCACCCCCAGCCATACTGGTATGGCATCGTGCCTTACCTCATAGTAGCCCTTAGGAGCATTTGTAATATTGACATCAGTTGTGTTGGTATAAGGGTCGTATTCTCCAATATACACTTGCTGTTTGTTCAAAATTTGGAAAAAATCTATTTTGTTTATCACTTCCTGACGTTCAGTGAATGCAATTTTGCTACTGACTCCCTCAAAGTTAAGTTTAGTAAGTTCTTTAGCAACTATATTTCTGAATAATGAAGATGTTAGGAGGTCACTTTGGACAGACTGAGTTAAATTGCAATTGATTTCCATCATTGAGTTGTTGATTGCAAAAGTCATAGCCCAAATTTGGTCATAAAGAACATTAGCAAAATCTTCCATTCCATGAATTTTAGTGGGAATAGACACGTTTCTTTCTCTTTTGTAATTTTCATAATTAATCCCAGAAATAAAGTCTTCCCTGGAATTGTTCAGTTTATTAAGAAGAAAGATAACATGATCTGAGGCTTCGAGAATTTCTTCTCTAGTGCACTTACCAGTGTCTATCAAAATTTCGTCCAAGGAGTCATCCACAAATATATATACGTGGTCAGGCCAAGAGTAGTTGTGGTGGTAGGCGTCACATAAAATATCGCTGCTTTCTTTGTGAGTAACTGAAAAATACGTTACTCTGGATTCGTTTCTTACTATGTGTTGGAGTATCTCATGGTTACCAGATGCTCGTATTGGGAAAAAGTTCTTTAACTTGAAGTCTTTCTCCTCTCTTACCTGCTCTATAAAATTTTCCGCGGTGCTCCTGAAGAAAGTATCTGACAAGTCGTACACTAGACTAACGTTTGTCCACGAATATTTTTTCATCATTTCAAGTACAGCTCGATTGAAGACAACACTAGAAGATAATGTTCTGTAAAGGTAAGGGAATCTCTTTCTGTTTCTAAGCAGAGGAGAAGTAGCAGCACTTAACTGAATGTAGCCGAAGTTGTCATGACTCAATATAGACGATATTGTATTTGTTACACTGGAACAGTACAAACCAATGATGCCCAAAATACACTTGCGTTTAGAAACAATGAGTTTAAAAGCCTCTGCGAAATCTTGCATAGAAGAATCTCGGGAACAGTCGTCAGTAGAGACATCCACTATCTCTAGTTTTATTCCAGGAAGTAAGTCTGACCTGCTGTTAATGTAGCTTAGAGCTAACTGCTTGGCACTCTGGAGTACATAGAGCTCTGTTTTGTTCCATCCTGATAGCTCCTCATTATCTGAGGAAGGAACTACATGAATCAAGTGAACTGTGCTGCAAGAATCATTCTGAAGTCCATCTGCAATAAGATTTGCAAATACTGACAAGTAAATGAGAACACAAAGAGCTTGTGAAAACATTTCAATTTTGCTTGGTAGCAACTGATGTGAAAATAGTTGACAATTCCTTTTTTTTATACAAACTGAGCACTTCCTGTGTTGTTTGAGGAAATGATGACGTCATCCTACCTTCACAGCATTACTTATTTTAGCTAAATTCCATCTGACTTTTAATTCCTCTTGATCTGTTTAGTAGATTTTTATATAGTAAGCTGGTAAGTATGTGTAGCTATGTATATAGTATTTATGCAGTCACATAAAAATAAAAAACAACAACAACAACAACAACAGCAAGCAATAAAGGCACCACTATCAGGTGTAACCTTTTCCTATTTGTACTATACAAGTACCAGTTCCTATGTTTGACTGATTCATTGTGAGTACCCCATGATGCCTTACAGGTCTTCATTTTTCAACATTTGAATCCTTAGAAATACATGATGTACATTTCACACACAAAATCTCAGGAACACTCCCCATTCATTTTTCAACAATTGAATCCTTAGAAATACATGATGTACATTTCACACACAAAATCTCAGGAACACTCCCCGTTTCTCATAGAAGAGTACAAGACAATACTTCAGTGTTGTACTTTATGGTTCATTAAATATAATGGTAAGGTTTTTTTATTAATTGAATATTGTTGTTGTTGTTATTATTTTATTAATTAAATCTTCTTCTTATTAATATTACTAGTAAGTACCCGCCACATAGTGGCTTGACTATTGCAAAGTAAGAATGCAGTAACACAAGTTATCTTGCTCAGTTATCATTCTCTATACCATTGGTTAAGGTTACATAAGTTTCCCTCTCCTGCTCTCTCTTTTCTGAACTATCTGAGCTCTTCTTCTACCCCACCTCTCCTATCTTCAGCTCTTCTTCTTGAGTCATGGGGGCCCCCTTTTCCTTTGTTTATCTCTCCTGCATTTCCAGCCTGCTTTGAAACTTTTGTCTTCAATTCTATTTCGCACTTTACCGTCTATTTTGAAAACTAACCCCCGCCTTAACTCGTCGATTCCACCCGCTTTTTAGTTATAATTAATCGCTCGCCTTCTTGCCGTCTCTTCCCTTTCATTTTAAACCTGCACCCTCTTACCTCACCGATTCCCTCCGCTTTTCAGTTACCAGTAAACGCCTTTTACCTTCTCTTCTGTACTTTCGCTTTTCCTTTTGAAACCTACGCCTTCCGTCATCTATTGCACCCCCTTACCTCACCGATTCCATCCGCTTTTCAGTTACCAGTATGATATCATTAGGTATATACTATCAAAGTGCACCCAGCATTAAGAGTAGAAAGTATGGATCCTAAAAGTTAGGCCTACTACTACCACATTGAGCTCAAGACTACACATATTATTGACTGTTTATGTTTTGTGACATTAATAAACATGTGATAAAATTTTGGATGTCGAACTTTTATACAACTGTTCAGTTGGATGCGCTGTAGGTACTCCAAGATAAGGGTTGACATCTTCAAAAAAACTCAAAAATTAAGAACACAAATAATGTGTAAAATATATAACTCGATCCAATTTACTCTCCGCGAACTGACTATTGTACGCGACTCGCGCACAATTTGAACACGTACCAATTAACTGTACCAAACAATTTACCACAAAGAGCTTCCACCTCAAAGGACTACCAGTACTGTAGGGCAGAAGCAGCAGTGTAGATAACTAGTGGTGCGCTCGAATAGCGCAAATGCATGGCGAGCGAGTAAATATATGAGTATAGGTAAAGATGATTTGTGAAGGAAATCGCTAAATAATAGCAATGATTAGGCATGAAGAGTTAACAATAACAGAATTACCTGAATAAACTTCGAAAGCAGTGGCAAAGAAGCGCAGCTTGACAATTTGCCATTCAGTCTTTCGCCAAGAAGAGAGTAGCTATAAACTTTTTGGTTAAAACAAAGTTGCGTAAGGCAGTGCAGCAGGATTCTCCATGCTCGTTAATTGAAAAATACTGGAACTGTGAACGCTTTACCTAACTTACGTAATTAGAAGCGCGGGCGAAATATTTTGACGTACGCATACATACCTATATATATATATCTGAAATCTCAATTGAACACGACTGAGAGTCAGCTTCGCTCGCTTCGCTCGCTGAATTAATATTTGTTCACTTTCTAAAAAATATTACTAAACAATATTATAAAATCATATCTCCATAGTAGCAGGGCCATAATCAAATACAATATGAAATGAACAAAATCAAAGGTTCTGAAGTATGCAATACTATCAAGGGGATCCAAGGAGCTGTGCCTTCTCATTGACCTCTCTACTGGAGTGCCATGTCCTCTCTTTTAAATAACCAGGATGTAGTATTCTTCCCTTCAGGAGGCATGACTTCTTAGGAGAGCCGAAGGACTACTATTCTCTCCTCTGGAAAACAAGGAAGCCATGTCTTCTGCTCTTTTGTTGTGAACCTGCCAGTTGTGCCCTAGAACCAAGGAGTTGTGCCTTCTCATAATGGGAGCTCATCTATTTCTATGAAGAGTATGCCAGCACCTTTCTCTCCTGTTGAGGTAGATTAGACATAGTACTATGATCTAAAATTTGATTCAGGTCTTATTATTTTAAATAAATCAATAAAATAATAATTGATAATAAACAGCCTAATTGATAAATATATATTATTGTAGAAAGAAAATAACATTAGTAAATAAAAGTAATAATTTTTCTTTTAATGGTGTGCAAATATCGTATATAGCTATATTTATTATTCATCAGTCACAACAGTAACAGGGATAGAAAAAAAATAGCTCCTGAGAAGTTGAAGTTAACACACTGAAACTGCTTCTAACTTCTACCCGCTACACCAACCTTCTATCAAGCTCTCCAAAGACACCAAAGCAGATTCTTCCTTCCAAGTCGCAGCTGTGAGCTGTGATATATCTATTCTAAACGAGTGACTCCAGGCGCCATTAATACACCGCCGCTTCTTCATCGTCTAGGACCCTTCAGTACATTCCAGAAGTCTTGTACTCTTCCCCGCGGGCCTCACTCGCACAGTAACTCTTCTTTTGTGTTTGCTTACCAGTTCTAATTAGAGCCGCCACCACCCGGAATTTTGCCCACAATAAATTGCGCGCTCAGAGTTGGGGGGCGGAGTTGAAGAATCAAATGAATACGAATCAATAGTTAGCTTTGGTACCTAAAAATCGATATTCAGAAGTACTGGATGGCCAGAATGAACTCATATTTTGTACACGGGGTACCAGCCACATTTAAAAAAACATTACAACGAGTTTTTTCTTTTAAATAGGATACAAAAAAAATAATATAAAAATATTTAAACAAATGGAAAACGAATACTAATATCAAAAATACGGCGTTGTAATGTTGTGGGGAAGCCCCTAGGCTACCGCTGGAAAAAAAAATCGACTTCGTAACTGCAACGGTCGCCCCTTTATTTCGCTGAATAGCCGTAAGGTTTGTACCGTTGTTTCTCCGTTCCTGGTCGGTCTTTTTTCTTGAAACTTGGTTTATAAGAGCTGTCTGTTGGTGTCTGTTTCAACTGCAACAACAAAGTAAGCATACATTGAACAGACAACGAGAAATAAATAAACCACAATCACTTTCCATAAGTCCTACCCAGTGATACTAGAGAATTTATAAGTGAATTTATAAGTGTTATGAAACCCACAAAAACGTCTTATTATCCTATCTTATATGCAAGTACAAACACTTTTACCTGAAAATCATTTTATAAATGAATATGGCCACACTCTCAGCTGTCTTATTTTGTAAATGTGCTGCCTCTGGCCACTTTGAAAAAAAATCCACTAATGTGATGATGTACCGATTACCACTATTTGTCACTGGAAGAGGTCCAATCAAGTCAATTCCAACCTGTACTATAACAATTAGCTTGCAAAGATAACAAATCTAACTATTGATAGCCATTCATTCTATTATTAAAAGTCTCCTCCATAGTTATAGACATGCATAATCACAACAAAATCAACAATGGTTTAGGATTTCACATTGCAAACATGCATCATCTCAAGGTGACACTCTTGTAAGTCTCACTACAATGTTAAATCACAAAAACCTATTGATTGATATAAGATTGTTTATTATCAAACTTTGCAATAAGAAATGCCATGCCACCAACTAGATCAATATTGTATTAAAATAATCACCATTCCTTATTCTTCTGCTTGTCATCCCTCCCTTTATTCCCACTATCACTGTTCCTCCTTTTTTGTCAGTTCCATCCCACTCTGGAATTCTCTCCCTGAGAGCTTGGTGGGTCTTTTTTCTCACCTAGCCTTCAAGAGGCATTTAAAGCACTCTCTACAAGTTTAACTCATTTATATTAGTTTGTACTTTCATTATTCGTTTTGTGGGTAGCATTAATAAAAGCTAGTGTAAGCTAGTTGGCAATCCTTTTGCTATTTGCAAAGAAATAAAAAAAAAACTCACACAGATACTTTTAGCTGTATGATAGCTAACACTCTATATTACCTTAGTCTCGCGTAGCCAGACCCTTTACCAACCGTAACCGCTACGCGGGGAAGGAAAGGGTCTGGGAACATACAATACGACTTGTTCAGCAGCACCCTAAAAAGGTGCTCAATTATCACATTCCAAGGCTTGCGGTAGCCAATGACGTCACGGCCACGTCCGGGTAGCAGGTCTCCTATTCATGCTCGTACGTTTATTGCTTGCCAGGAGTGCTTATAAATCGCCTACGAAAAACAACTTCACCAGTTTAATGAAGTCGCGCAACGTTTTCACCCTCCCAGATGTAATGTTGACGTCACACAGTATACCGCAAGCTTGCTGGAATGTGATAATTGAGCACCCTTTTTGGGGTGCTGCTGAACAAGTCGTTGTATTGTATGTTACCAGACCTTTTCCTTTCGCGCGTAGCGGTTAAGGTTGGTAAAGGGTCTGGCTACGCGAGAATGGCAAGACTCAATTACTCTGTCACGTTGTTCTCGTGATCTTGGTACTTGCTTCCAATCGTCATTCCTCTTAGAATCAGAAAAAAACTCCCCGGCTAATTTTGTAGTTTTCCTTACATTTTCTTCTCAAATTTTCTTCCGGTCCTTGTAGTAACCTGCACGGTACTGCTGCGCACGAAGGTACGCGTAAACTTCTTCGTACTCCTCCTCCGTTGCCATTAAATACTCAAAACTGTACAGTGGAGAGCATGCAGAGGGGGGGAGGGGGGGGGGGGGGGGGGGAGGGGGGGGGTCGTCTGACACTCATTCTACACTCCGACAACGGCACTACACCTACGATAAGGTGACGACGCTTTACCAAACAAAGCAAATCTCCTGAATTATTCATGAATACACACACTGTCGGTCGTCGTTACTGACATATACAAGCGTAATTATAGATTATTGTTAGAGCATCATTCCAGTCACCTCTTCGGCCAATTTGGTAATTGCTTTAGTACTGCGCTCCTCTGGCTATATAGATGCCCCATCCTCCCCCCCCCCCCCCCCCCCCCCCCCCCTCCCCCCTCTAAATGGAGTAGTTTAATTCATTTATCCACTCATCAATTCTTGTTTTGTTTATTGTCTCGTGTTTTGCTATGCCTTGCCATCTAACTTTTTATTTTTATTTTTAGTTTTGTTTTTGTATTTTTGTTTTAATTTTTTACTTTGTGTTTTGTTTGTATTTTGTTTTTGTTTTTCTTCTTGCTTTAATTTACTTTGTACATCACAAAAAAAATTCTCAAAAAAAACAAACAAACAAACAAACAAACCACATTTTTTGCTACCACCACAGGCGTACGAGTACCCTATGCGCTGCGCGTGTTATGAAGCTCCATCACAATATTTAGCTACATTTTATTGCGGAGCATTCGTTGAACCATTAGAAATGGTCGGCACAAAAGAAATAGCTAGGGAGCTAGGGATATAATGGGAGTAAAATGGGTGCACAGAGTTGCCCAAACAGTAGAAGAAAAAGAGACAAAAAAATTGAAAAAGACTGGGCACCAAGAGGTGCTAAACAAGCTTATACTGTAGAGCAGGTAAGATATGTACTAGCTATATAATATGTCAAAATTACATTAGCTAACTTAAAATATTCTTTTTCCTTTAGCCTAGTTCTCTTTGTTTAGTCTCGCAGGCCAGACCTATTGGATGTTCTATTTTCCAAGGAGGAACAAGCTCGCTCTGTTGTCATTGAATCGGTCAAATCGAATAAACCGCCACTCTCCCCGCAACATGTGCACTATTTGGTATGTTTTTAGTACATCAACTCAATAAGTAATTTATTAGTTTCTTTACATATTGTGTTCAAAAGCGATATAATGATCATGACCACCGCAAGTTGATGGCTACATTGAGCCAAAAGTGTAGGGTTGCTGGAAGGCACATGAGGATGATGCCAATGAATCAGAAACTACTTCAGATTAGTTTAACATTTAAAATAGTATTTCAGTCCCTCCTAGTGCAATAGTTTGCCACTGATTTACTTGTTTAATTTTGTTGTTGTTGTCATTGTTTTTTGTTTGCTTCTTTCTTTTGTTCATTCCAGTTCCATTTTGCTACACCATTATGATAAGGTCTAATTTGTAAAACCATTGGTTATTGATAAAAATCAATACATCTTACTTCTATACTATTATACATTATTAATTATTATTACAATGATAGATGTGATCTTCTCAAGATCCTGCGTGAAAAAGTATCATACTGAAACTTTTAGCAGCAGTGATCTTACGAAGTAACTACCAAGTGATCAAACCTCTACACTTCTTATATCTTGTAAGAAGGGTCATGTGTGAGTGTACACATAATATCTTCGATCACTAGTCTTGCAAGTAATTGCTGTGTGATCCTACCTGATATGGTTCCAAAATCATGTATGATCTTGCATGAAAGATCGTCCAGGAATAATCATGCATTATCATTCCTGTAAGATCTCAAACATTTTAACAACCATGTGTGATCAGAAAATCATGTGTGATCTTGCTTGCATGATCTTAATCATGCATGATCATTCCTGTAAGATCTTGAACTAATTGCCAACCATAATCTTGCTAACTACGCCACATGCATGATAAAGTAAATCAGTAAGAGAGATGCAGAAATGGTAAGAATGTATCTTGTTGTGAGTATAATACTCTTATAGAAAGTTGTGCCATCCTTTACCATAGACTTACATAAGTACCAAAAGCCTAAACATTTTTTTATTAATGCAAAAAATGTCAGTAAATAGTTACAAAAAAATCTAACCGCCATACCCACATCCCCCAAAAGGAACAAAACAAATAAAAAAGCAAACTAAAACTACATTAACAGAAAGCAAAAGAAAAAACAAACAAAAAAAAACACACAATAAGAATGCTTTAATGTGGCATGATGCTAATACAGTACCTAATAACTTTTCACTTACATTTGTGTTACAAACTCTTTCTGGCACAATAAAAATTCAATTGTGGATATGCTCTTCTCCATGCTTTTAATCAATGAATACTAATTACTGTGAATAGTCATTTTAAAAAGATTGGTTATACTATTATTAAACAATCTTCAATTGAGAACAATGCCTGAAAGCATTTTTTACCATATCTTTTCTTGGCGCGGTTTAAAGGAAAGTTGTTTTTTATTTGATGTAGGTAATACAAATTGTAATTGAACACAATAATCATCAATCAAATAATCTGTCCTAGACTCAATGAATATGGCATTTCCTCTTGCTGTTTTATGTTCTTTTTAAACATCTCTCAGTTTCTAACATAGAATATTTAAATAGCCTTAATTTGCAGTGATAATGCTGACAAAGCATTAAAATGAAAATAAAAAAGCAAAATTGATTGAGGTTTGAAGCAATACAGATAGAATTAGAGGACATCGCCAAAAAGCAAACATTTGTAAACATTTTTAGCAGAAATTGGAAAGCTGTAATGATAACCTCACACAGGTTCCTACAGGAAGTTTCAGCATGGTTAATCATATTCATAGATATATTGAGAGGTAAAGTAATAACCTAAAGTGGGAAATTGGTGAATGATTGCTGAATGAACTATTGACCATTTTATTGAAAGTATGTGCTAGCTGATTGGAATCAACTTAACTCTAATCTATCCAAGTAAGGCAGGATTTTTGAGAGTGGGGCTCAGAATTAACCTAAAGTCTAACCACACCCATTTTACCACAACCACAGCTATTCCATAAAGCCATACCCCTACATATGTGACATAAATTAGATTTTTGGTGAAACCAATCAGCTTGACACTTTGCTCAAGGTCTACCATGACAGAGTGAAACTGAATGAATAAATGAAATGACAAATTAATTGAATTGAAAGAAAAAATAAAAATAAAAACAGTAAAATTGCAAATTTTGTGCTTGTTAAGATATAGTTTACAAATGCTAAAAATGTCAATTTCCATTTCATAATTGATATTGATCAGCTAGTGCAGCGTCTTTCTTCAGTTTGTGTAGCTCGTAAATAGTTGTGAAGCCTATGAAAAGATGATCCTCAAATATTCAGTTTGTAGAATGATTGCAATCGTTTGGAATTTAACATCAATAACAAAAAGGGGCGTAGGCAGGAGAAATTTAGGGGTTAATGATATTCATTCATCATGATGCATGAATATCATTAACCCCTAAATTCCTTCTCCCTGCCCAGTTTGTTTGTGCATGGTGTTGAATTCCGAAAATATGAATTTTACTAAGAAGTACATGTACTCCTAGAAATTGTTTCAAAGATGAATAAAAAATATTGTTAAACATGTTAATATCAAAGTATACAAGTCTAGATTAGCAAAACACACCAAATATATTCAACCATAACTAACCATCTCTTCTACTCTATCCTCATTAGTGCTGCAGATCTTTCCTACTCAGTTGAAGAGTGCTTTGGCAACAGCATTTTTGTGTTTTAACAGACGATGTGAGTCAAAAGAAAGATACTTGTCCGTGTGGGTTGTTTTCCTGTAAACTTTGGTTGTCAAACTGCCATCACTATGGTGCACAATTTAAATATCCAAGAATGACAGTTTAAAATCACACTCTCTTTCAACTGTGACAATGATAGATGGTTCGATAGATAATTGAGTCCGTCTACGACCATAATGAGAGCATAATAGTAGGTTTTAGCTAAGTAGTATAATTACTAAAATGATGAGCATTGCTAGCATAACAGAAACAAAAGAGTGAGCATAATTACCAAACCCCTACTTCTGGGCCCCTTTCTGTACATGCGGTTCTTATTTTTTGTAGTATTTTTTTGTGATTGATTGGTTTTTTTCCTTCTAATTATGATTCAAAAAGCTAATATTATTATGTACTGAACAGGGCCTAAACCTGTTACCACAAAGGAAATGCATTAAAGCAGACAGGAATTGGCTTATAGCAATATTATCCAATACCACTAATGTTCAGAGTTATCACATTGGGTTATTACCTCATACCAGTATTATTGCACTAGAAACTCGTTCCTATGTTATTCTCACATGAGTAGTACATAATAAGTTTATTATTCATAGGATACTGCAGAACATCATTCATCCGACTGGCAGTATTCACTCGTAAATACTAAGCCAACAGACACGATATTCAACTATCAAATGAATAATTAATATCGGGGAGGGTTGTTGTTGGCAGCGCGGTTGCAAATCGCGCGGCATAAAAGACGCACGGTTTTTACCGAGCACTACACGCAGATCTTGAACCGCTTTTTGTCAATCGAAAAGAAAACTAGGGGGTAACAAGATTGCTGCAGCCAATTGAAAGGCCGAATAGACAAAATGGTGGTGTCAGTAACTACAACTCTTCTGATTTTAGCCATTCTGACCTTAAAAGGTATGTTGGTAGAATCGCGCTTTCTTGAGAAGGCCGCTTAATTAATTAACCACTTCATGGGAGCGAGTTTTATATTAATATTAACAAGGCTTTGTGACACACAAGTAGAGGATAATCGCTGTATTAAAACAATTTGAAAAGCAATAGTAATTAACAGTTCAAGTGGGTAGTTCCTATAGAATAAGAACAATTTGATAAACTAGTATTGTTTAGCTTAGCTAACAAGGATATATATTTCTTGAAATATAATATAAGTGGTTTTCATGAGAATAAATTGTCTTGTGATATGTGGTAGCTACTCCCTCTCCCTTTTTGAAACACCTTCCATTGGAAATAATTCGAGCTAGCTAATCAGAAAAATACATTTCAAAATCCCACAAAGTGGTGAGCAAAAGTAGCTAGTGTATGTTACTAGCTATAGCTTTTACCTTTGGTTGTTTCCCCATGAGATAAGATGTAAGTATCAGTGTGTTGTGTATCAACTTGTGATGCACTCACACATTTTAGCTAGTTAGTAAATGCTTAATCTGCATAGTGTGTGTCCCCTGTGCCCACCCCCAAGCAATAGATCTGGGAGAGGAGGAGGGACCATTGCCCTCCCCCCCTCCCCTCCCATTCCATTACTCCTGTATACTACAAGGACTTAATTTAAAGTAGAGTTTAACTTTCATACACATCACTTACTTCCTTTGGAAATTACAACTACCAAGAGGAAGTGTATATTTTAAATATTCACCCACACACTGGATTACAACATAGTTGGATACTTATGATGTCATTTCTGATTCTTTGTGTACAATATGTATATATAGCTCAAGTGAGCCATGGCAATCAACTACGAATTGTATCTTCAAGTAGCAGCTCCAGAGGTCGTTTGGAGATTTACTACTCCGTCGGTGGAAGTTCTGCCTGGAGGCCATTCTGCAGCACTTACTTCGGCTATTATGATGCAGATTTGGCTTGCAAGAAGCTTGGCTATCAGGGTGCATCCAGCTATGGAAGAGTGGGAAGTTATGGGTAAGCTTTGAATGCTATATAGAATATTATTATGTTGCTGTGTTGTTTTTGTGTATTTCTTGTATAATTTTTATTGTTGTATTTTATTCACTGAATGGATTTATTTTGTTTTAAATTTCTTAGATATTCTCAGGGAAGTGGATCATACTCTATAAGATCAGACTGCTATAGCTCCACTTCAAGATTTGATTACTGCTCTAAATCTAGTATTTATGTTTATTCTAGTAGTTACAGTTGCTCTCACTACTACGATGTCGGCATTAATTGTAATGGTAAGACATTGATAAGACTATACTGAATATTTCCATAATGTCTAAATGTATGCATTAAAAATAGTAAATTGCTCTAATTGTTTCAGTGGTGAAATTTGCTATCATTTTTTGATCATACAGTTAGAATATAATACAAATTGGTTTTGAAATATAATAGATCAAATGAAGTTATACCTCATAGAATAGTATTCTCTGTACTATATTGTTAAGTGTGTATATGCCATTTATTGCCCATTTCTGTATGCCCACCATAAAGTTATAGTTTTATCTAGCCGTGCTGTGGATATACCATGGATTTCACGTTCACTTGAATATACACATTAATTAAATGCTTAATATGAAAAGATGAATTGTGGGACTTCTGTATTGGGATTTGTAGTAGTTAGTCATTTAGTTAGAGTTGCTTTTGACTTTTGTTCTTGAACTCTGTTTTAAAGCCATGACAATAATTGATTGCTTGATAAACTTTGCTTTAAAGTTACAATTCAATATTGCTGCAAGAAGTATATTGCTCACTTCTGTCGATCTATTTAGTCACAAATAAAACTCATAATAGCAATAATTAGGTATTTAAAAGTACATGACACTAAAAGCCTTAGATTTATAAGGACTGTTCAGTAGTTGATAGCAATGAACATAAGCATATGGTTGACTTACAGACACCATACTAAGAAAACGTTCAGTCTGTGGGGAAGTGAACTTCATGTATACATTGGCAAATATGTAGTTTGTACAACTGTGAAACTACCTGTTTGTTTTACAAGCAAGAAATGTAATTTTGTACATTACTTTTTTGATCTTTTTGTTGTTGTTGTTGTTGTTTGTTTGTTTTATTATTGGTTTTTTGGAAAAATGGGTTTCCTTCTATTCTTTTGTTGGGGTAAGTGAAGTACATATCATAATCCCCAAATGTTGGCTTGAAACATAGTAGTCTCCTTACGTCATTGGTTTGAACCTATTGAAGTGAAGTGGGACTTCTCAGAAACCACATTACTTATCTTATTACAACATCTATACCTCATACTCACACTCACACACACACACTTAATACACACATAGTCAAACTGCAATTTCTTTTGCAACCACTAGCCACCTGGCAGAGCCAGGATGTTTGTGCACTAAGCAGGCACTGTGAGCCATGCAAGAAAAAGCTCCTTGAGCTAGGAACAGTAATAAAAGACTTTTCTTCACACTAAGTGGTATACCTGAAGTCCCACTGGACCATTGCTGTACTTGAGAAAGGCATTGAATTTGCACCCCAGCAAATACCAGGTACCCAATCACAGCTGGGTGGACTGGTGGGGCTGTTGTGGAAAGTTGCCATAGTGGAGCTAGAACTAGGACCTTAGACCAGAGCCAAGGATACATACACCCACACAATAATTGGTTTGAGCCAATTGTGTGATTTGATCATGCATACACACACACACACACACTCAATACACATATATACAGTAGGGATTAAAAAAAAGTTCCCATTGAGTTTTTAACTTTTTTCTCTAGTTTCTCTAGCGACCTTTCTGTGTCTGACTTTTTTACAGTTAGGGGCAGAACCCTTAATTCTAGAGCACTTCAGTTATTGTGGTTAAACAAGTACAGGACAGCACCAGCTTGGTGTGTAGCAGCTGCAAAATCAGATTAAAACTAGGCTGCTAATGGTTAAAATAAACGACTTTAAAAAGTCTCCTTACCCTAGAGACTATTTCTGTTAGTCACTAAAAAGTCTGGTCTTTATGGGAACATTTTTTTTTACCCCTATTGTACATACATTTCACCATACACACACATACACACAATGCACACATATATCACACACACATATACAATACACAGTACACTACATACATACATCATGCATGTACACACATACATCACATGTACATCACACATACATAACTTTGGAATCAGTGTAGACTGGTCATTCTTTTAATCAAAGAGGTTGCGTTTATTAAGCTAGTCACAATATGCAAAATATGTGGTTTTGTCTGAACTCCTTTTGGAGGTCTGGGCAGAAAGGAGAATCCCCAGCATTCCTTTGACATCTAGCTCCTTCTATTCACTTTCAAAGAAGTAGCCACACAAAAAGAACCCTCCATAATAGCTCACTGTGTTTATTCTCCACTACATTTAAAGTGAGTGCCGCAACTCTAACAGCTAAATGATCATTTTTGCAAGTGATATAATATATAATCAAGTACTTAACAATGCTGTGTGTGTCAAAATGCTTATGACTGAAGATGACCCGTCAGGATCTAAACGACGGTACGCTGTACATCCTGTGCAGATGAACTTAGCTGCATCAGTGGCCAGCAGTACTCTTCTACTTTCTCTATTTATAACCAACATTTTGTTGTTGTTGTTTGTTCATTTTGTTTTTCCTTCTTGACTCATTTCTGACTAATGCGACGTGGTTTCCAAATTTTTGTGTGCTAAGTTGCTGTAAAATGTACTAGCACAGTCTCCTGGAATTTAGTGAACCCCCCCCATTTTCCACTTGTCGAGAAAATCACCAGTTGCACCCTTTTATATGTGACTTGCTAATTTAAGCACTGGCAGGTGACTTATTGCTGTGGTATCTGGTCTTTTTTAAGCATTTTATGGTATATTCCTCTCCCTCTAGAGGGTTGCAAGAACACTGTTAGCTACCTCTTCTAATGACAGACAGAAAACAGACAGACAAACAGACAGGATGACTACTATAACCTTCTCGCGCATGCGCACTGAGGGTTAATAAAGAATGTCCAAATTAATATTGAAATTTTCTTGTCTCTAATGCTGAACAGTGTGAAGGCTACAGTTATGCTGCAAATAACATTAGAATTATGTAACATTAACAACTTGATATCCTCGTGATTCATAATTAACATATCTCAGCAGTCAAATAATGAGTTTATTAGGTTATATAACTAATGGCCTCATGCAGACATCCCTACTGTATTTGGGATTGCTTTGCAGTAGTGACTGATATGTCTGATGAGATTGGTGAACTTGTGGCTTGCATACCAAGATCACTCAAAACACTCAAGGAACAGCTGTTGAGTGTAGATGTCTATGATGATTAGTGGTCAAAGATTTGAAGCTCTTTCCACCCCCAACCCCCAAACCAAGGCTAATACTCTGTTTGATATCAGTTTAGCTATGCCATCCATATGATGGAATGCTTTAGTAAAAATTGACAAAATAATTGTTTGGTGGCAGTATGATACAGCAAGTAGAAGTGTAAGCAATTCAGTATCAATATTATTACTTACTGTAGCAATAATCAATAGTAACAGCAATAATATCAATAACAACAACAACAAAATAATAATAATAATGTTGGTAATAATAACAATAGTAATGACAATAATAATAGTTAAAATAATAGTAACAATAATTATATTAATACTTTTTTTTAATTATTATTGTTATTATTAATTTTATTGTTATTATTATTATTGTTGTTATTGTTATTATTATTTTATTACTATTATTTTTATTATTATGTTATTACTATTATTGGTGAGTGAGCGGAATGAGTGAATTACTCTCAGGGGTAACACAATTGAAAATCAGGGATATTTGTTTGTTACAAGCGAGCGGAGCGAGCGAGACAGTATTAGGGGTGGACAATGCAAAATCGGGTATATGTTATATATATATGTATATATGTATGTATGCCTTTAAACGCGTGCGTGGGTGCTGGGTTTTTTCCATAAAAACACGGCTTTTTATGCTTGACCCTACTTTCTTCTGATACTACAGCTTTAAGCAAGTCTCACTTGAAACTTGGACTCCAAATTGTGAGATAATTCCTTCAAAGCACTTGTTTTTCAAGTCTCAAAAGTTACTGCGAACCGTTACTATGGCATTGAAACCCTTTACCAAACATAATTTGAAAAACCTCGTCGTTTTTTGGGTCTGCTAAATGCCGCTTGTTGGTTGTCAAGTGCCACTGTTAGCCAGAGCGGCTAAATATTAAAACCAAGGAGGCCACCATTACTTGGGAGAAGCTGAGGTAAGTACGTAGTTCTATATTAGTTAGCTAAAATTAACTCTGGCTGTGTTTTTTTGGTAGAGCTGTGAGCTTGTTGACCAGTTACTAGTAATTGAGGTAGTCAGAATGGCTTAAATTGGATACTACAAAAGTTATCACTATTCCTGAAATTGAGGTGAGAGTGTAATTCTGTATATGGTCAACTACTATTTACTTTATTGCATGAACTAAGCTAAAGTATATTATGTAACACTATATGGGTGTAGAAAGCAATTTTAAGTGGCCAATCAAGCAGTCACAATTGCCACACCTACAATATTGGGTGTGGTTTAGTTTGTTTAAATGTACTTAATAAAAAATTGACATATTAGTAAATAAATGATGTAAAATTGATGAAAGCATGATAAATACTAATCAATCATACCCATTAGCTAATTATACCTTGTCAAGGAATATTTTTTAAGTTTGACAGAATCTTACAGAGAATTCTCCATAACAAGGGAGGCAGAAACAGGTGACACCAGTGGTAAATAGTTTATGTAACCTAACTGTATTTATCATGCTTTACATCATTTATTTACTAATATGTCAATTTTTTATTGAGTACATTTAAACAAACTAAACCACTCCCAATATTATGTCCAAGTTGAGTTGGCACGACCGCAAGCACGGTAATTGAGGAATGCATTTAGTACTTTACCGGAAGCAATTTAGTCATGTGAATCCAAGTCAATTAAGGGCGCAAATGTCAACGTTGCACGTGAAAAAGGGGCAGTAGCACAGGTGCGCATTAATACTGTAACTGTTGTAAGAAAGAAATTTAGTGAAGTTCATGGAGTTTTTCGGGCGCTGTACAGCTCATCTCGTCTGTTTTCAATTATGTTTGTTTCTTACGCGCAGATAGTGTATAGCAGATGGAAAACGCAAACTGGTGGGGCGTTCTTCTAAAGAGACAGGATTAAAATCAGTCGATTCTACCTACTGTGTCCCAAGAAATATTCTGATATTCACAGGATTCAGCAGTACAGCACTGTTAACTTGTAGCTAAATAAAATTATCAATTGTTTTATTTATTTATAATCATGTATATGAAAATTGTTGAAATGATAGAATTTAAGTAGTACACATACACAAAATATAGTTGTGATCCGAGTTGAATGTGGAGTGCTGCCTGAGTTGGTCCTAATCAACGGCATCTATAGTAATGGTTACTACGGCAATGAATCCCTTTCTTTAACATATATATGTAATTTAAAAACTCGACGTTTTTTAGTATCTTGACTGTCAGAAGTTAAAATCAAACGTTTAACGATAGTTTAGATTTAGGCTCGCTCGCCATTTGTGCTCAAGCACATCACTAAGTTATAATTATTATCACTAAGGCAGTTGACAGAATAATTACTTTAAGAATTTGTAAGCTCAAATTCATGTCATAATCAGTCTTTTTTTTTTCAGTACGTTCTGTACCCGATCGGGATTATCCCTTTTTGCAGATCAGTTGGCATTGTGTTGTGGTTGATATATTGGTGTAGCATACCATCAGACTCTCCAGCCACTATGATTGTAGTTAAGTCGCTGCCACTAGGGTCGAATTTTGCTGTGCCAGAGCTCTCAATAAGTTGGCAGCAATGTAGCTAATATGTTAACTAGGTTGTTGTTTGGAGCAATGGCTTTTAACGCATTTCATCTGAACCAGTGACATACTCACAAACTCAACTTTAATATAAATAGCACATGCACAGGACATGACGTAAGTATTCACAAATACACAAATCATACCAATATGCACATATACCAAAACTTGACACTTGTTCACCACAATTGGTGGCAGCTTTTTAAGCCTTGGCTTATGCAAGGGTATACACTCCCACCATCCCGATTTTGGTGCGACTGTTGCAAATTTGATAATTGATCTTGCCATCACAATTTTACATATCTGTGTCCAGCTTTTACCTGGAAGTCAGCCCTCCAATCACACATAGCTCTTTAACTCCGAAGTATTCTTACAAAGTAATTTAGCAACATGCCTTAATGTCCAAGGTGGTAGTCATCACCATATTAAGCTCAGCCTAACTGATCTCACTCAATTATTCTTCTTAGTTTTTTTCATTTACAGCGCCTGTTTTCTGATGTAGAATACCACTGTGTGTGCAATTAGTTAGTCATGAATCAAATATAATATAGATAAATAAATCATTTAATCACTATATATACCCACACATATAATACAAAAGAGAGAGCTTACCTTTGATCTGTATGTGAAAATATATATATATATATATATATATATATATATATATATATATATATTTGTTGTGATAGTGAATATAAGAAATAATTCATATCAATGCATCATTTCAGCGAAATTCACTAGTAATAATATACTTGGTTATGCATTTTGCAAAGTATTTTAGTGAGCTAACTATATAGTTCTGAAAGTATGGAACTATAGCATGGCAATAATGTACATATTCTGTATTTAATATACCATATCATTTTTAGTATAAATTATTTGTGGTTTGTTTGTTTGTTTCTTTGACAGCTTATTCAACTTCTTCTTACAGTACATCATGTAAGTGGTTTAATCATGGCAATGAAAACAGTCTCCATGTTAAGAAAAGTGAGTGTTTCAGTTTTAATTTTTTGTTTTAATAGCACCCACAACAACTGGTAGTCTGAGGTTGGCATCTTCCTATTCAAGTAGCTACTACTCCTCTTCGAGTGGAGGTCGTTTAGAAATCTACTACTACTACAGAGGTTACTATGCATGGAGGCCATTTTGCAGTACTTATTTCAACAGTCATGAAGCAGATTTAGCATGCAAAAGACTTGGCTACCGAAGTGCCTCGAGCTATGGAAGAGTAGGAAATTTGGGGTGAGTAATAAACTTACTCCAATTTAGGGCAAGTGAATGAAGTTAAAACTTCATAAGTACAGTAGACCCTCAGTTATCCGAACACCTCAGGACCGAGGGTTGTTCGGATATTTGAAATGTTCGGATATTCTAAATAAGTCATTTTGAATGGGGTCTTAATCTCTTATCTATTTAATGCACAGCAAAATTCCAATGAATATCATTATATTTCCCAAAAATGGTGTTCGGATTAGCGAGAAATGTCAAATGAATTAGGTAAAGTTAATTGTACTATATCAAAGATACAGCCATTGCCACATTGGATGTTTTTTTTAAATATTTTTAACGAATTTTTTTGGACTTAGTACAATTCCAGTCTTTCTCCTCACACTTACACTCTTACCACCTTAGAAATTTCTTTACTAATACTTCTCACTTACCATTCATCACATTTTCTTTCATACCTTTTGCTTCCAACGTATTCTATATCATCATCATCTAGATATTCTGAGCTCACGGAAGGGAAACATCGTCCTTTATTAAAGTTACAGAAGAAGGTTAAGTAATTCAAATGGCAAAGCAGCTCACTCAGATCATCACTCATTGGAGTGAGTAAATAAAACATAAACCAACAATATCATGCTCATATGACGCCATATTTCCGGGAAAGCTATTAGACATAAAAGTTACAGTCACGTTCTTGGAAGAACTGTTTCTCACACTATTTGTCACTTTTTCCTTTATGAAAATACAACTAAAGCTGATTGTTTTACCTGGAATGTTTACTTTCATCACCTCTTCAACATTGCTGCTGGTACCTTAGCTACCTGAAACACTATATTTGTTCTCAAGTTGAAACTTGTAGTTTTCTCCACTAGAGGTGAAGTGACCACTTTAGTGGGCAAGTCCAACTTGCACCATGGTGGCTATACATCTCCTCTCCCCATCTCTCTCGCTTTCTCTGTCTGTTTTAGCCCAGCTACCTCAGTTATTATACCTATTAAGATATATGTAATAGAAGCTTACATTAGCAGTCTTCTGGATGCCCTAGCTAAAATTTATCGGGGAGGGGGGGGGGGGGGGGGGGGGGGAGAAGTGATTTGTGAATGTATTTTACATTTACATTTTATTCTAATTATTAGCTTTTACTAACTTTTCAATTACATTACAGGTATTCTCGCAGCAGTTCAACATACTCTATCATAGCCAATTGCTACAGTTACAGTACCAGATTTGATTCTTGCTCAAAGTCAGTCACTTCAAGTTGTTCTACCTACTATAACATCGCAATTAATTGTGTGGGCACTAGTAGTGGTAAGTTGTTACTTTTGGTAATAAACAAATAGCAATATTGCGTGTGAGTCATAGTATAATTGTGTAGTAGTTTCTGTTCAACACTGGTATGGCTTGGCATAATTTGTGTGTTGGTATCATACAATAAAATCAAGTTCTCGTGCTTTTCTTTTTGCTTATTACAAATTATGCTTACAATAAGATCAGTGTATTTGAACAATTTTATTTTGTAAACTGATATAGTATATCCCTTCACCGTCCACGCCATATTGCGTTCTGAATTTGGCAGACTAATCTCCATATAAAAAAAAAATTGATTATCCAATATAACATTTCCATTTTTTTTGTTATACATTGCTCTGACATAGTACACTTCCTCTAAAAAAATCGAAATGATAGCGCAGGTATTTAATTTTTTTACGTTTAAAAAAAAAATATGGCTGCTGAAACACTAACCGTTGAGTTGTCTCTACGCCCGAAAATATTTTATAGTACGAGGTTCAGAAGGTCAGAATCTATCAGATAGAAGACGGCTAAACCAAGTATTCCGTCTGAACTCTACAGCAGCTCTGAGGTCGTCAGAAATTGAGTTTCAGTTAGTGCTGTTGGTAACGGTAACTTCGAATTTTTTGCCATTCTTTGTGCGGACTAATAAACAGTTTTGTCTGAAATGTATCTCTTACTGAATAACTGTGCAGAAAAATAATTTTTAAAAATAAAAACATTGCATTTTCATGGGTTACCAAAATGTTGTCATAAACTCGGCAGTGAAAGGAATATACACTTATAGTAATAACAGTATCATTGTTTTGTGAGCTGTGTAACAGTTATATTGACTGTCATTGTACAACCTCATTTGAATAATGTAGCATAGGCTGCCAATTATCGACTAGAAGTTCTGCCAATTCGTATTTCTCGAAGGTCGCGGTTCTGGAGTGTTTAAGTTTATAACCAATGGAAACTACGATCCTTACCCTAGAATTTCATTATTGACTTCCATGTACAATTGGACAGGTGTTGTAGCTACTGTTGGTTATATCGGGTCATCTCCGTTTTCTTTTATCGACGACCTATACCAATTATCATTTTCCATTCATTTTGTATTGCTCAATTATCGACGGTCAACCCGATTTTTAAAAATAGCTAATCAATGATAAAAAATTACACAATAACAAATCATATTGTTATGTTGAATACAGTTCTGAAGCGTGTTATGAAGAAAAAAATTATGGAACAGAAAATAAGTTAATGCAAAAAGGATAAAATCGTTCTTCACCCTCAATGAATAATGATATCCTCCAAGCACTGTTCGTGCACCCAACGGCCACAACCACACTCTAACCATTCTTTTCCATCCTTGCAAAATGGCTCATAGCAGAATGAGTATTCACAATAATCTGCATCAAGATCTGGCTCTTGAGATGAATTAGCTTGTCCATCTGACTCTGGATCATTAGAAGTGCAAGGCAAAGATGGCCCTAACTGATGTATCACACTAGATACACTACAAGAAACAGATGGAAATACAGCAGGCTGCATAACAGAATTTGAAGTATACGATGAGGAATTACTCATGGAAGTGCTCGAAGAACTTCTTGTTATGTGCTTCTTTGTAACCGCTTGTTTCTTAGTAACAATAGCTTCTTTTTTACAAATGACAGTAGTTCTCTCTTTTTTTCCTGCTCTAAACGAATTTCCTTCTTCTTCGCAAGTTCTTCTCTTTCCAATCTCTTTCTTTCTCGTTCTTTCTTTCACTCCTCCTTTTCAATTGCCTCCTGTTCCTTCTTGTGCTTCTTTGCTTCTAACATTTCCACACACTCTGCACTAGTCAACACTCTAGCTTTGCCAGTTTTCACCTCTTTCGGCGGTGCAGGAATAACTTCTAGATGCTTACACAAAGGTGACTTAAACCTTGCTGATTATTTCGGTGTATCACCTGGAAGAAGATTAGTAACTGAAGCTAGAGGTAACCGTTTGGCCGGACTGGAGACACTAGCAGAGTTTGCCACTGTAGATTGCACACTAACAATAGAAGAATAGAGAGGAGAGGCACATGAAACTGGATCGGGTGTGTCTAAATTAGTGTTAATATTATCTTTGTCACTAGATGGTACGATCTTCAAGATGAGGAATACTCGAAGTGGCTGGAAATTAATCATCCATTGCCAATTAGTGAGTCTTTTCAACTTGATGAAATTTCTATTATTTCAGCTCTTATGAAGATTGATGAGTCAGGGAATAATCATAGCAGCTCACCTGTTTCTTCTCCAAAGTCTTTACATGAACATATTAGCAGTATTAACTCCTTCCTCAAAGCGTCGTTTGAACAAATCTTCTTTCTCAGAGCTGAAATTACATCCACCTCCCACAAGTGACTCTGACTGGCATTTTAGAGTGTTACTCAGTATTTTCTCATTACAATCCGATTTTTTTTTCTGCCTGATTTCAACTGTGCCGTCAGTTCCTGGACATCGCTTTAAAAGACGGTCTGGGTTAAAGGAATAATTCCAGCCTTTTCAAATCCACTACAAATATTTGCTGGCAAGCACGTTTTAAGCCAAGCCTGAGCAAACAGAGAAGAAAAATTAAATTTAGTTATTGCTTTACGAGGCGTTGTCTGAATAAAATCATGACACACATTACCCCAATTTTTTTTCAGAGGGCCAAAAAAACTAACGTCAAGAGGCTGTGCTTCATGTGTGGTGTGGGGTGGAAGGCAAAAGATAATTACTGAGTGGTCACGAGCAAAGTGTATAGACTTAGGATCAAAGTGAGAACTATGGCCATCCACTAAAAGTAATAATGGACAGCCTGGTATGGCATGAACCAAAAAAATGTTCCTCAAGCCACCCCAAAAATAAACCTTGATCTGTCCACCCACTATCACTTAAGCCGTATCGAGTCCCACTTACTTCACCGCGAGTCCAAAGGTTGTTTAGCTGTTTTGCAGCAAAGACAACAAACGGAGGAATTACTTGGCCAGTTCCATTAACATCCAAGAGCTGTTACTTGGCTTTTGGACCTAGAACACTGGTAACGCACTTTTTTTTTTGTCCCCGAAGTGCAACAACTTTAGGCGGTCATGGATTTAAAGGGAGACCATGGACTCGTCCTTATTATAAATTTGCTCACGATGTGATTTTAAATCATTTTCTTCCAGAATTGTATTTAAAAGATCAAAATATGTTTTTAAGTTGCTTTCATTCATTGCATTCATTATAGCATACCCTGTAGAATCCCCACTTCGAAGAGAAAGTTTAGGATGACGTAGTAAGAAACGTCGCCACCTGCCATCACTAATACGTGAACTACGCAGCACTCCCTTATCAATGGCAACTTTCTCAGCAATCAATTTTACCTGTTGCCTGGTTTTTCCATATCCGACTTTATTTGCTTCGGACAGGTAATCCACCAACTGCTTCTTCAGAACAGCTCAAGTAGGGACTGGACCTGGATTGGTTCCATGCTGAACTCTGCCTGACAGCCTGTCTTTAAGTGTGGTCACAGGAATTCCATGATCTCTAGCAGCAGAACTAATTGAAATAGCTGTAGAATCCAATATAGATTTAATATCTGAACATTTGTCCATTGCTTTCTTTAGAAAATGGCCTTTTTGTGGACTGAACTAAAGAAACTGGAGAGCGGCGATGCGGTGGACTTTTTTTACCCTTCTTCTTGGAGTGCAGGGGAGCCATGACCTGCAATTAGCAAAGTATTAGCTAGTAGGAAGATTAATCCTTAACTTTCTTACCAAAATGAGGGCACGGCTGGCAAACAAAGCTATAACAACAACACTACAAGCTGTTTGCAAAAAAGATGACCGTATAATGCCGCCGTATACTGTTTTGTTCCCATAAATTATACTCGTCGATAATTAGGCTGGAAATGGACGATAATACGTACTGGTCAATATTTGGCGGCTTACACTATTATTCAGAATTTGTTGTATATAGCAATATTTCAATTTTATCCTTTGCTTCATTCAGTATTATTGTATTTCTTCATAGGTTCTTCTGCTGATGTTGCTGGTATTGTTGCTGGTATATATATAGGAATTCCTCTACTGGTCCTGTTTATATGCTTCGGGATATCCATTATTTCAGGAGTCCTTTATTTCAAGTGTTACAAGAGGCAACGTTCTGGTGTGAGGACAAGAAATGTTGCTGAAAATCTCCCAGACTACAAAATGTCAGAGGTTGCTGCTAAAGAGAGTAATATAACAGCTTATGTAAGCACTTCAGCCTCTTATGTAGGTGGCCCAGCCCCTCCCTACACTGCAACTGCATACTCCTCACAACCACAGCAGCAAAAGCCTCCAGCAGCTTATGTAGGTGCTCCAGCAGCTGTTGTAGGTGCCCCAGCCCCTCCCTACACTCCAGCTGCATATACTGCTCAACCACAGCAACAGCAGCAGGGAGGAATTCAAGCCAGTGGTGGTTATGGTGGTGGTTATGGTGGCAGTGTTGCTTATTGAGAAGACTGGAATTTGGCTGACTGAAATATAAGACATTTGTGTCCTGAATTAGTTTTTGTAGCAAAAGAAACTATAATTAGTGACTGTAGTTGTTCTGCCTTGAGTATAGTTATACATGCATTTTGTTAAATACCAATGTGCTAATGATATAATAATAAACCCATATAATTATATATATATAATATATAGTGTGGGGGGAAAATTCCTATTGGCAACCAGAATTATCATCTCATCATTCCTTTACCTAGTAAACTTTTACCCTTTAATGGGCTGGCCACACCCCATAGTCATGTTATGACCATGTGTAGTCTGATTGGAAGAAGAGTTAGCTACCTACTCTTTGGTAGCTGACTGTGAAGATAGAAGGCATGCCCCCAGCCACTCCATGTGCTGCTGCTATGAGCATGTCAAGCTGGAGACACTCACACAAAAAAAGATAGCCCCAAGGAGCAGAGTTGAGTATCAGGTGAGATGACACATGCAGCTGTGGAATAAATAAGATCAGACCAAGAGCCAGGCAGTGCATCAATGGCAACTCTGATTTTTGAGGGCTGACCTCAAACAAATTGCAGCTGTTTGCATTATCTTTCTGATTGTAAAGTCTCAAGTCAACAGTTCCAGCCAGGCAGAAGCATTCGGTAGGGGAGCCAGCAAGCCAAGACAGATGTGGAAGCAGCATATTTTGTGACTCCAGTGCTTTTTTTGTGTGACTCCAGTGCTTAAGCACTGGAGTCACAAAATATGCTGCTTCCACATCTGTCATGGCTTGCTGGCTCCCCTACCGAATGCTTCTGCCTGGCTGGAACTGTTGACTTGAGACTTTACAATTGAACCTGTCTTTGATTCTTAACTTCAGCAACTGTCACATTAGCATGCTAAAACTGTAGGACACAAAATAGACAAGTGATCTGGTAAACGATCACTACCAGTTCTAAAGTCAACAGTAGCCTGAATGTAAGCAAGCAGGAACAACCCTTTACTGACCCTGGCCTAGCGAGACTACCCTTTGCTCGCTCCACTATGGGAACCATTACCTGTAGTAGTGGTTCTATGCTAGGCCTTGAAAATTCGCTCTTGTATTTCTCATATTACTAGCATTTATGGTTCTTAAGCCTGAGGTATTTGCCACATAAATGACTATTATTTTACGTACACAAAAATATAAGTGTAAACCTTGGATCACCTGAAATTAATGAATTCGCTACAACTAGTTATTGGTGTGATTTTTAAACCTGCCTCCAAACATGCCCAGCTATGAATCATTCAACACGAGTGTCTCCTGTGGAAAAGTTTTCAAGCCATGTGGAAATGTTTTTATGCCATGTGGAAAAGTTTTCTTGCCACGTGGAAAAGGTTTCTTGCCATGTGGAAAAGTTTTCATGCCATTGGAAAGTTTTCATGCCACGTGGAAAGTGGTTTTCAACATAATCTTGACAGCGTCAGCACGCGCTAGCGCAACAGTAACGCTAACAAACAGATAACTTCTATAATGGTCATTTTAAGTTTCAATTGATATCGTACACATCGAGTTGTAAGTTTGCTGTATAGACTTACCCCGTTCTTGTACATTATAGTGTAGTTATTTAACTAGTTTTTATCCAATACCACAAAACCTTGATCCGTAAATTGGTCGATAACATAACCTATTCATAATATAGAATAGAATATTTATTTTTATCTTATACTTAAGACTTTTGTGAAATTTATAGTATAATACCAGAAATTGCTGTAGCCTCTACATTATAGATACAGTATGTAGTATTGTGTAACGAACAAGTTTTTTTAAGAGTTCACAATAGCTATTGGTTGGTACTGGCTAGATATTTGATGATGGCAACTATAATATACACGCAAAAATTATAAAGTTAGGAACACCTGAAAAATAGATAAGGAATATCAAAGAGTAAATCACACAGCGACACCCAAACTAGTTTGGCCATAAATCATTTCAAGGACTGAGCTCCATGACTGTCTTTTGCGCATAATAGAACAGGTACTATGTGGAAAGGGATGATCGAAATACTTTAGTTAGCGTCCGCACGTGCGCAGCACTAAGGCTAACGCACCTAAACTATTTGAATGAGGATGATTTGTGTTTGATCGATATCGTAAAAGTTGATCCGTAAGTGTGTTGTATAGATTTATCCTTTCATCTACTTTAAAATCGAGGTAATTAATTATACTAAGATGCAGTTTTAATTTGATAAAGTAATATTACTTACATTATAAAAAGATTTACTCATATTGTTGGTTAAAGTGTATTTTATTGAATAATGTTTAATACTTCAGTAAAATTTATAGTACAATGCCAGCATTTGCTGCAGATTCAGTGTAGCAAACACGATTTTTTTATGCAGCTCATCAGATTCTTCCCAGCTCTTGAAGAGGTTCTCTAGATGTCCTAATTTTTATTTGCTAAAATGACTTCAATTTAGCTCTTTGGTTTAACTTGAAGAGATGACAAGACATATGTAATGTAGAAAATAAAGAGGAACAACTTGCTAATATAAAGCTTGTATGAGCCTGTGGTCGCTGGGGAAAGGGGGAAGGAACAATGGTCGTCAACCTAAGTGGCCGTGAAGCTTCTGGGTCGCCGACAGGTTCCAGGAAGGTACGCTGCCACCAGAATTCAGAAAGCCTGCCGCTGCTACTCGCAAGTTATCCAGTCCCTTTATAGCGCTAGGGGTCGCCGGAGCTCGTGTAACAATGGCAGCACAAGAGAACAGAATTTTAACTCGGTCTACTTGATGTCTTTATTGAACTAACTGTGCGCATGCGTGGCTTTGGTATTTGTACTAGGCCACGCATGCACTCACACAAAAAGATAGAAACATCCGGTTCACATACCGGGGCACAAATCAAACACACACGCACGACAATTCCTCTGAAAAGTGACCTCTAGCTAGCTAAGTGTTTATAAAAATTATACATATAAGGGCATGCATACACCATAACATATTAAATGAATGCTGACTCTCTTTTCAGTTCAGTCCTAGTTTTCTGTCTTCCTTCTTCTCTATGTCTTGCTTTCCTTCTCTCTCTCGGAGGCCAGACCCACATCTCCCCCCGCTAAGCTCAAACCCGAGGTTTGACGCTGACAAACAACCGGGATGGGCTCCACGTCTTCCCAGCTCTGTCGACTCAGGCCATCGGCGTTGTTGATGGCCGATCCTGGTAGATATTTGATGTTGAGGTCCATGCCCTGTAGCTTTAGAGCGAACCTCATTAACCTCTTGTTGAGATGGCTGCTGGTGAGCAGCGAGACACAAGCTCGATGATCTGTATACACCGTGACTTCTCTACCGTATAAGTAATATTGGAAGTACACCACAGCCGAGACGATCGCCAGTGCTTCCAACTCCGTGACAGAGTAATTTCTCTCAGCACCTCTCAGCTGGCGGCTAAAAAATGCCACGGGCAGCTCCTCTTCACCCCTCCTCACATGAAGGCACGCACCAATACCCGCACCTGATGCGTCAGTAAACAAATAAAACACATCACCACAAACAGGCACAAACAACACTACACGCTTACACAATGACTCACGTAACCTGGCGAAGGCCACGGACATCTCCTCCGTCCACGTCACCCTGGCTGGAGACGACAGAGATACAGCCGGAGTAAGCACAGATGACATGCTAGCAAATCCCTCAATGAAACGTCTGTAATATGATACGCTCCCTAGGAAGGAGCGCAAATGCCGCTTAGTGACCGGTCTCCTAAACTCTGCCATCGCTCTAACCCTAGCTTCAGGCACCGCCAATCTTCCACACCCAACCTGGTGGCCCAAATATTCTAAATACCTCCTCCCGAACTCACACTTCCTCCGCTTGATTTTGAGACCAACCTTACCCAAACATTCCACAACGCTCCTTACATCCCTCAGGTGGCTCTCCCAATCCTTACTGAACACTATGACGTCGTCTATATAGTTCCTGGCTACACTGCTTACAGGCTTGAGGACGTCCTCCACCACAGATTGAAATATCGCCGGGGCGTTCTTGAGCCCAAAGGGCATCCGTCTAAACATGTACTTTCCCATGGGACACACGAATGAAGTGAGGGGCATACTCTCCTCAGCCACCTCTATCTGGTGGAACCCAGCCGTGAGGTCAAGCTTCGACAAGCAAGAGCTCGGCCCAACCTTTTCCAGGATTTCCACTAGGGAAGGCAGCCAAAACCTCCTCAGAGGCGTCCCGGCATTTAGTTCCCTATAGTCAACGCACACCCTAATACTCCCGTCTTTCTTTCTTACGGGAACCATTGGACTCGCCCAACCAGCCTCACTACGCACTATAACCCCACTCTTCAGCATCTTCTCCAGCTCGTTCTCAACATCCTTCCTTATACCCACTGGCACCTGCCTAGGCGGCAAGTTAACCACAACAGCATCATCCCTTAACTTAATACTACATATCCCCACCGTGCACAACCCTGGGACCTCTGAAAAATATTCCTCCAAACTACTCACAACCTCCTGTAACTCATCCTCCCTGTATCCATCACATTTCTCTGACCCTAACACAGCCTTACTAGCATCCAAATCCTCTACAATACCCTGCTCTTCCGCTACTACACACACAGCGTTCACACTCACACATCTCTCCTTATACTCCTTGGTGTTGTTCAAATGAACTATTCTCACTGGATGACCATCACCCTTAGACACCCGGTAAGTTACCCTAGAAACCTTGTCCTTCACTATGTATGGTCCTTCCCAGGACGCTTGCAGCGAGGCGTGCAGCCCAGGGATACGAACCAGCACCTTGGATCCTACGTTCAAACAACGACCACTCTTGTTTTTGTTGAAAGACAAGCATCTCTTCTCCACACAATCTGATTCATGTGCCACCGCCAAGTCGTGCAGCAGCACCAACTTCTCCTGGAGTCTCAGTACCCACTCCTCAACGTCAACTCCCTCGTACTTGTCATCCACCCACCCTGAATATAGAATATCCAGGGGGCCCAACACACTTCTCCCATAAACCAACTGGTGTGGGGAGAAACCCACATCCCTGTTCGGGACTTGCCGAATGGCAAACAATGCCAAAGGCAGAAACTCTGACCAATCCAGCTCTCTCTCACATGCCTTGGCCAACATAGGCTTTAACGTCCCATGCATCCTTTCAACTACCCCGTTGCTCTGAGGGCGATACGGGGAAGTAACTATCTGATCTATACCCAACATTTCACACACTCTACTCATCACCCTGCTGAGGAAAACACTGCCTCTGTCCGAAAGGACCTTCAGTGGAATGCCCGTACGTGATATAACATCGACAAAGCATTCAGCCACTTCATTGGCTGACGCCGTACGCATTGGGCATGCCTCTGGCCATCTAGTGGCCAAACATACATAGGTGAACAGATATCGAACACCCCTCTTAGCCTTGGGCAAAGGACCCACTATATCAACCGCCACAGACTCGAACGGCACACTGACAATGGGCCGCTCAACCATCTTAGCTGCTCTATTGCCAGCCTTGTTCACTCTTAGGCATACATCACACGACTTGATATAATCCACAATGTCACCATGAATGCCCGGCCAAGTAAATTTCGACTGGAGCAACTTTCTCATGCCTCGGACTCCTGTATGCCCACACCTGTCATGAGCCAATTCTAATACCTTCTTCCTGCGTGCCTCAGGCACGACTATCCTGTCGACGCTAACACCCGTCTCCTCCAGAATACTATGCATTAACAACCCATTGGACCACTTATACCCGTTTAACTCCTTGGTTGCTAATTCCCTACAATTGCCCAGTGAATCGTCAAGTTGTACTTGGGCAATTAGCACACTACTACCGGAAACATCAGATGGCAGGGGACAACCTAGATCAACCAGTCCCTCACCTTCCTTAGACTCAACGGCAACAATACTCTCATCATTCTCAACAGCAACATTGCTATCAGAATTCTCATGCACACTCTGTACATCCACTGTCTCACTATCCCCGCTCACAACTACTGGAGCATTCTTCTCCACCAAAGGAGATGGATCTGCTACTACCTCATCCTGCCTGTTATGGGTCTCGTTGGACAGACTATCAAGCCATGATCCCGCTCGAGTCACAACATTAAGCAGGGTCTCCTCAGCTTGCTGAGATTCTAACTGTGGGGCATCCACCACCCCAGCAGCGATCCCAGCAGAGGCTGCATCCTTATCAGGGGATGACTGGGTGTCCGGGGTATCACCGGAGTGCCCCACCCCACTGCCCTGTTCTTTAGGCAGAGGGGCGGCACCCAGAAGGAGCCGCTTCGCCATGGAGTCATCCATAGGCACAGCATACAAAACTTTCCCATTGAGCATACCCTCTTGGGCTACCGCTACAACCTTACTGAACGACCTACCCTCCAACTCAAACATAACTTCTGCAGTACACAAACTCACTGGACCACCCGTTGCTCCTCTAACTTGAACTTTCTCTGGCAAAATCTGAGCTTCATAGACCAAGCAACCCGGAACTACCGTAACCTCTGCCCCAGTATCGGGGACAATGGAACACTCAACATCATTTACTCTACCCTTAACCACTGGTGTATTTCCCTCAACTGCCACCCAGTTGGTATTAAAAGGTTTACTGCCAGACTTCAAACCTAACTTCTTATACCCTTCACTCTTGACTTGCTCTTTCTGGTTACCTTGGCTCTTATTTGGACACTCAGGGGCCTTATGTCCTGGCTGATGGCATGAATAACAAACCACCCCGGACTCCCCTCTCCCAGCCCTACACTCAAAGGACTTGTGTCCAAGCCTATGACATTTAAAGCACTTCACCTGCTCACCAGCACCACGCCATTGCCCTCTTGCGCCTCCAGAACGGTCATTGTCTGTAGAGTTGAGCGATAAGGCTAGCTTGTTGAGGTCCTTGAACGTGCAGATTTCACGTCCATCCATCACCGATCGTTGCAGAGCGGTGAGACTGGCTCTGTAAATAGCCACTGCAAAAAACAATAAAACATCGGAACGGTCGAGCACTGTCATGTCTACTGAGTCCATAAGACCCTTTAAGTGCACATATTTATCCAGGGGGTTCATAGCTCGCACCTCAGTGTTGAACTCCCCTACAAGCTTACTACCCAGCGAGGTTCTTCCTGAACCCAACGAATCAATCAAGATCTGCTTTAATTCTTCATAGCTACAGGACGAGCGGTCAACTGAGGATACAATTGAAGCTGCTGATTTGGACGACAGTTTCTGGAACAATATCGTCTTATACTCTCTCCTCGGGACTCCAAGATCAGCAAGGTCTGCTTCCAGCTTACGGATGTACTTTGCTATATCCATGCCATCTTTGTGTGGCGCTAGTCCAATGACCTGTCTCGTTCTATCAGAATGTGAGGGCGCAGGCGGTGGTGCGGTTCTCCTAAGACTCGTCAAAGAAGTCAGCAATTCTCTCATATCAGCCACCGACAAAACCATACCCTCAGCCTCAGGATCTCTCTCTCTCCTCCCACTATCATCCCTACCATGTTCATTCCTGCTCGTCTCCAACTCATTATCACTTAAACCATCCATATTATCTCTAACCGTCTCCAAACTCATCCTTGAATTACCAGAACTACAAGAGGAATCGGACGAACTGTCACCGACACTCGCGATGCTACCAGTCGTATACACAACACTATCTCCACTACCGCCAACACTACTACTCTCACACACACCTGAGTCCGACGAAGAAGTCACACCAGGAACAGACTGAATCTCAAACCCTCTCTTCTGCTTACAAGCTCTTTCCGGCTGTGATCTCTGACTCATCCAGCAAGATGGTAGACTTCAGAGACTCCGCAACCAACTACAGGAACACAGATTACAAAAATCAGTGAACAACAGTCAAACAACAATAAAATAACAACAGGCAAACACTAACAAGTATGCAAATGCAAAGCAAAAGACAAAGGTCACAGAAAAAATTGAAAGGTCAAGAAAATATGCTAGTATGGTGGGCACTAAAACAAAAAGACACAAAACTTAGTTCTCGAATGAAGGTCAATCGATGGTATGGGGGCTTCTTTAACTTCTCTGTAGGGTGATCACAGGAGAAGAACACCGCTGCCGCCAATTGTGGTCGCTGGGGAAAGGGGGAAGGAACAATGGTCGTCAACCTAAGTGGCCGTGAAGCTTCTGGGTCGCCGACAGGTTCCAGGAAGGTACGCTGCCACCAGAATTCAGAAAGCCTGCCGCTGCTACTCGCAAGTTATCCAGTCCCTTTATAGCGCTAGGGGTCGCCGGAGCTCGTGTAACAATGGCAGCACAAGAGAACAGAATTTTAACTCGGTCTACTTGATGTCTTTATTGAACTAACTGTGCGCATGCGTGGCTTTGGTATTTGTACTAGGCCACGCATGCACTCACACAAAAAGATAGAAACATCCGGTTCACATACCGGGGCACAAATCAAACACACACGCACGACAATTCCTCTGAAAAGTGACCTCTAGCTAGCTAAGTGTTTATAAAAATTATACATATAAGGGCATGCATACACCATAACATATTAAATGAATGCTGACTCTCTTTTCAGTTCAGTCCTAGTTTTCTGTCTTCCTTCTTCTCTATGTCTTGCTTTCCTTCTCTCTCTCGGAGGCCAGACCCACAGAGCCTAACATTTTACTTTCTGACTTCTTACATTGCTAGCACTGGTTCTTAGACCCTGTGATGTTAGCCACATAAATAGCTACTATATATAGCTAGCAACTGACACGAAACTATTACAGCGGAAAGTTATGAACTAGGTGTTGTTTTAGTCAGCTAAAACTAAAACCAAACCCCCTAAGTGTTGGGGTAATTTGTATTTGGTAAGAAAACTAAAACTTGTTTGGCAAAAACTACAGCACTACTTTTCTATGGAGTCCCATTTGAAGAATTTGAGGAGCAACACAAGAACTAAAATTAAAATTGATACTACATCTTTTATATGAGGAAGAAATACTAATACTAAATAATCTTTAGTTAGCATTAGGGGGAACAACTAAGCCTTTACTAAAAAATATTGAAATTTAGGAACAAAAACAACACTGCAGGAACACCTGAAATTAATAAGTTCACTTCAGCTATTGGCAAAAAGAATGCACCCAAATTTGTCTCGCCAGAATCATTCAAGGACTGGACCCTATACTAGTGGTGTGCTTGAGCACAAATGGCGAGCGAGCCTAAAGACTATACTATTTTTATTGACTTCTATCACTCAAGCTACTGAAAATAAGGTCCAGTTTTTAAATTTAGCATACAGGGTAGAGGGATTTCAGTGCCATAGTAACAACTCTCTGCAACTGCTTGAATTGAAGGAAAAAACAACAACAACAGAACAATACACGTTATTTAAAAGTTTTCTTTGTGATATTCTTTAGCTAAGTAGTGGTTGTAACACACAATGCTTTGACACAACTGGACATGCACCTACACAGACTTACCTTCGCAGTAGTCTAGTGGACAATGTATTTTCAAGTAAATACTGTTGCGCACGGCTTATAACCATGACAAAGAGCGCATTGACTTACCACCGCCACTAACTCGAATAGAAATGGAAGTCCCTTAAGTTTTCAAGTTGTAACTGCACCCGCAAAAGAATTCAAAACGGTAAGCAATTCAATTTCTAGGGTGATGACGGGTACTGATCGATCACCAGAGGACTCTGTTTAGTGCAATTTGGGACGGGGTAGACTACCGAACTAACACAAAAACGCGAGGGTCAAAGTACAAAATGACATACATACGTCCATACATATATACAAATAAACTATTGATGTGCTTGAGCACAAGGCGAGCGGCTAAAGACTATACTATTATGATTTTGACTTCTAACACTGAAGCTACTGAAAATAAGGGTCCAGTTTTTAAATTAGCATCACAGGATAAAGGGATTTCAGTGCCATAGTAACAACTCTCTGCAACTGCTTGGAAGGAAAAAAAAAAAAAAAAAAACAATACATGTTATTTATTGTGATATTCTTTAGCTAAGTAGTGGTTGTAACACACATTGCTTTGACACAACTGGACATGCACCTACACAGACTTACCCACAGTAGTCTAGTGGACAATGTATTTTCAAGTAAATACTGTTGCGCACGGCTTATAACCATGACAAAGAGCGCATTGACTTACCACCGCCACTAACTCGAATAGAAATGGAAGTCCCTTAAGCTTTCAAGTTTTAACTGCACCCGCAAAAGAATTCAAAACGGTAAACAATTCAATTTCTAGGGTGATACGGGTACTGATCGATAAACCAGAGGATTCTGTTTAGTGCAATTTGGGACGGGGTAGACCACATAACTAACACAAAACGCGAGGGTCAAAGTACAAAATGACATACATACGTCCATACATATATACAAATAAATAAATAAATAAACATCCCCGATTTTCGATTGTGTTACCCCTGTAAGTGTCTCGCTCGCTACGCTCGCTCGCCAATAAATGTCGTCTGAGGAAAAATTTCGTGCCGAGTGGAAATTGCTCATTGGCGAGCGAGCGAGACAGTATTAGGGGTGGATAATGCAAAATCGGGTACATGTTATGTATGGATGGTACGTACGTGTGCTCCTTAAACGCGCGCGCTGGGAACTTTTTTCTCCAAAAAACACGGCTTTTTAGGCTTGACCACAGTTTATTCTAAAACTACAGCATTAAGCAAGCCTTACTTTATACTTAATCTCCGAAGTGTGAGAAAATTCCTGCGAAAACCCTTGCTTTTCAAGACACAAAAAGTTGATTCGACCGGTTACTATGGCATTGAAGACCCTTTTCCAGACTTAATTTCAAAACTTCGCCGTTTTAGGGGAGTGCCGATTGTTGTTGTCAAACACAAGGCCGTCGGAACCGCTGAGGCTGGTGAGGTTTCAGCCTCTCCACTTTTTTGCCGAAGTGGGCGTGGTTTTGTTTGCGCGAGCGCTTATTATCACGTTGCTTTTTAGCTTAGGTAAAAATGGCATCGATGTTGGAGTCCAAAGGTGAACTATGATTACTTAATTTTCCACACCATTGACTTTGTATACCAAACTCAAATTAGTATTCTATTCAATTTATTCAACTTATGAAAGTCTACCTGCATACAATGTTTTTTCTTTTTTCCTGTGTATTTTACTTTCACCACCCCACCTTGAGCATGCCTATAAAACTACCAGTCATTCAGTCATTTATTAGTTGTTGTTCTTGTTTCTAGTCGTTGTGATTACATTATATTGAAGAACCTCGTGAACCAACCTTACCAATACCTAGCTAACCACCATTGTGAGTGTAGCCAGAGCTAAAATACAGTCAACTAGCTACTAAAGTTTTGGCTGCATTCAATCATCCATGAAGCCTAGAAAGCTGCAAGTGCCAGTAGTTGGAACAGAGCCGCACCAGCCATCCTCTCCTCCATTCAAGTTCCCAAGGAGAGAATTTGGGAAGAAAAATGTCATAAAAAGATCGTTTTTGCCCCAGTGGTTCCAAAGGTGGCCTTGGCTTCATTATTGTGAAGATATGGATGCAGCATTCTGCTTCATTTGTGTGAAAGCCTACTCTGAGTATAAGCTTAATTCAGTAAGTAATCTTGAAACCACCTATTATTTCATCTGGCTACACTAATTGGAAGGATGCATGTGTTAAATTTCCAAACCATGAGTCCAGTAGATGCCATAAGGATGCAGTACTGAAGACCATTACTCTCCCTGCAACTACCAAGGATATAGGTGTTTTTTTTTTTAATTACTATCAAATGTCCGGTTCTTAGCTAGGCAAGCATATACCTCTTCAAGGAGGTGGGGATGAAAGTAATTCCAATTACATGCAATTGCTTAAATTCCATGGGGAAGATGACTCTAGGGTATTTCAATTGATAAAAAAGAAAACAGATAAGTATACATCTGGTGATATGCAAAATGAAATGATTAATGTAATGGCACTTCAAGCCCTTCAAGAGGTTGCCAGTTTAATACATTCAGCATCTTTTGTTACCTTGATGGTTGATGAAACAACTGATGCTTCAAATAGTGAGCAAGTTGTATTGTGTATTCGTTGGGTTGATGCTAACTTTGAAGTCCATGAAGACTTCATTGGCTTGTTCATGGTGGATGCAATTGATGCTGATACGATTATTGCAGTAATATTTGATATTCTTAGGCGTTTAAATCTTTCTATTGCCAAAGTAAGAGGGCAGTGTTACGATGGTGCTGCTACAATGTCAGGTAAAAATGCTGGAGTAGTTGCTAGAGTATTAAAAGAAGAGCCTAAAGCTTTGTACACACACTGCTATGGCCATTCTCTCAGCCTTGCATGTGGAGATGCAATCAAACATTCTAAAATTATGAAAGATTCACTTGATACAATTCATGAAATCACAAAACTTATTAAGAAGTCCCCACGTAGAGATACATTGTTTGAGAAACTGAAAAGTGAGTTGGCCCCTGATACACCTGGTGTTAGAGTTCTTTGTCCAACGATGGACAGTAAGGGCAGACTCCTTAAAGAGTATCTTAGACAATTTTGAAGTTCTTCAAGAATTGTGGGAAGAAGCTATTGACTTAGTGAAAGACACTGAAATGAAGGCTCGTATAAAATGGAGTTGCATCTCAAATTGACTTTTGATTATTATTTTGGAATTTGGTTAGGGCATTTGATTCTTAAACACAGTGATAACTTGAGCAGAGCATTGCAAAAGAGTGACATATCAGCCTCAGAAGGTCAGGAAGTGGCCTCCATGACTTTGAAAGTTCTTAAATCTATACGTTCTGATGACATGTTTAAGTTATTTTGGGAAAAGATTTGTATAGAGGTTGAACATTTTAGTATTTCACCACCAGGTTTACCATGTCGTCGTAAAGCTCCTCGACGATTCGAAGAAGGAGATGCAGAGAGTGTGTTTCCTGAAACACCAGAGGACAACTACAGACCCATCTACTTTGAAGCATTGGATCTCATCACCACTTCTATTACTGATCGATTTAATCGGCCTGGTTATAATGTTTTTCATAATGTTCAAAATCTTATTCTAAAAGCAGTTCAAGGACTAGATTATGAAGCTGAGTTAAAGTGTGTGGCTAATTTCTATACGACTGATTTTAATTATGAATTATTAAGAACTCAGCTGGAGATACTGAGAGCTAATTTCACTCCAAACCAAACCTCTGTTAAAATCACTGATGTTACTGTTCTTCAAAGCAACGACTCCAGTTCAGCGAGAACTTCTATCTGAAGTGTGTCAATTGTTTCAACTCCTACTTGTAATACCAGCAACTAATGCTGTCAGCAGTGAAAAGTCCTTTAGTGCTTCACGAAGAGTGAAAACGTATTTGCGTTTGACAATGGCTCAAGACAGGCTGAATCACATCATGACTTTGCATATTCATTGAGGTCTTACTGATGATCTAAGCTTGATTGAAAGTGCTAACCGATTTATTCATGGAAGTGATCACAGAGAACAGATTTTTGGGAAATTTGTGGCAACTGATATTAAAAAATGTGATTTAAACTTTTTATTTGTAAACATAAATTAAATTTTCTTGAACAGTGTTTGAAACTTTTTTAAAAAAATATAAATTAAATTTTCTTGGCTAATAATTGGCCATGATTATTTGTAAATATCAATTAAATTTTCTTGACTAATATTGGCCTCACCACTTTGTATTTGCTTCCGACCCCCCTGAAACATCAACCATTCTGATAATCTCAATCACCAGTAACTCTTGAACAAGCTCTCAGTTACGATAAAAAATAAACCAGTGTTATTATTTATAATTTTAGCCAACAAATATGGAATTACTACTTACCTCATTCTTGAGTATTGATAGCTTCTGTAGTATCAAACTGAAGTTACTTTGTCAGAATGCTGTAATATTAAAGCTAAGGAGTCTACTATTACTCTAGGGAAGCTGAGGTAAGTACGTAATTCCATTTGTTAGCTAAATATACAAAAATAACTCTGGCCTTTCTTTTATGTAGCTAAGAGCTTGTTGTCAACAGTGACTGGTAAATTCAGATAGTCAGAATGGCTTCAATTTGATACTACGGAAGTTACCACTGCTCAAGAGAATGAGGTAAGACAGTAATTTTGTATTTTTGTGCTAAAATTGATGGTCTTTTGTTTTTGTAGCTGAGAGCTTGTTGTCAAGAATTCACGCTAATTCAGATAGTCAGAGTAACTTAAATTTGATACTACAGAAGTTATCAATACTCAGGTAATTGAGGTAAGTAGTAATTCCATATTTGTTGGCTTAAATTACAAATAATAACACTGATTTTTTTGTTTATTGTAGCTGAGAGTTTGTTCAAGAGTTACTGGTAATTGAGATTATCAAAATGGCAGATGTTTAATACTCTACAAAAGTTAACAAATTGGGTAAGAGAGTGATTTTGTATTTGTTTGCTGAAATAAAAGGTCATAACTGCTATTATAGTGTTTGCATGAACTAAGCTAAAACATAGTAACAATACTTATTTCTATGTTACCTAACTATCAGGCTCATCGCCATTTGTGCTCAAGCACACCACTATAGTTTATACATTATATGTTTGGATGTATGTATGTCATTTTGTACTTTGACCCTCTCATATTTTCATGTTAGCTCAGCGTTCGACCCGTCCCAGTCATCACTAAACAGAACCCTCTGGTTTATTGATCATTACCCTTATCATCCTAGAAATTGAATTGTTTACAGCTTTGAATTCTTTCGTGGGTGCAGTTTAAAACTCAAAAAACTCACAGCATTTTGCATCTATTAATGTAATTGATTCCACTAGATCTTAGAAAGGATGGCTAAATGTAACCCATACCATTCCAATATTAAATAGATTTAGTCTAAGATTAAATAGATTTAGTCTAAGATTAAATAGATTTAGTCAGACCCTTTACCCAATACACCATCAACTAATCTTCAAAAAGACCAACTATGTACAGTGCCAATTTAAATTGGTCATAACCATTTCTTTAACACAAGTGTAATACCATACCTTTACTTCACATTGGTTTGTTCAGTTGTGCAGTGGAGCACCAACCTGAAAATGATTTTGGAGAAGGGGAGGGAGGGTCCAAAAAAGTTGCGGCCAGCTAGTACATTATTATTGTAATAACAGCAAATTGTGTAATTATAACATAAAATGTGTTATATTACTGGCTAATTATCAAAACATAGTTATAATAATTGCAAATTTTTCTCGTTCAAACAGCCAATATTGGTAAAACTTAACCCCATGTTTTGCCTTCTAGGAAGTCCTCTACAAGGGTCAGAGGAGAGAAGTCGAAAATGTCAGGTTAAGTTTTAATTAAAAATATTGGCTGTTAGACTGAGAAAAAATTGCAATTATTATAATTATTACAGCCAAGGATGATTAAATCATCAAAACATAATTAAGGGTCAGGAGGAGAGAAGTCGTTCAACATTTTTTACTTCTCTCCTCTGACCCTTGTAGAGGACTTCTCTAGAAGGCAAAACATGGGGTTAAGTTTTAACTAACAATATTGGCTGTTCAGTGATATGTGATAAAGTGCAATCTGTGTGTCTAATGTAATAAACTGTAATCTGTCTATGACAATAAAGTGTAATATGCCTTCCATATAACAATGTGTAATGGGTGTTCAATGTGGTAAACTTCTATGTTGAATGTGTCTTCAAAATGATTATCTACAATGTCTTTACAAATTAATAAAGTGCAATAGTCTTCAATAATAAAGCATGCAATGTGTCTTCAATGTGATAAAGTGCAATGTGTCCTCAAAATAATAAAAATGTGTCTTCAATGTGATAAATTGCAATGAGTCTTCAATGTGAAAAATTGCAATGTGTCTTCAATGTGACAAATTGCAATGTGTCTTCAATGTGATAAATTGCAATGAGTCTTCAATGTGATAAATTGCAATGTGTCTTCAATGTGATAAAGTGCAATATGTCTTCAATGTGATAAATTGCAATGAGTCTTCAATGTGATAAAGTGCAATGTGTCTACAATGTGATAAATTGCAATATGTCTACTATGTGATAAATTGCAATGTGTCTTCAATGTGATAAATTGCAATGTGTCTTCAATGTGATAAATTGCAATGTGTCTTCAATGTGATAAAGTGCAATTTGTCTTAAATATGATAAAGTGTAATGCATCTACAAAGTAATAAAGTATCGGCAGGTCTAGTGAAGCGTACCGAGGTTACCGGCGGTTAAAGGGGGAGGGGAGTCTAGTCAAGGGCCAGCTGCGCGCAGTGGCGGGAAAGGCATGAGTCCGGTAAAGGGTCGGCTGTGCGCGCAGTGGCGGGAAACGTATAAGCGAGGTGAGACCTCGGGCGGTGGGACATAAATGGAAAGTGTAAAAAGAACGAGCAAAGGAAAGATGGAAGAGAAAAATAAAAGGGAGAAGGGCGCTAAAGCGCCTAACAGAACCACAGTGGAAGACTGTGAAGAGGAAAGCCCCGCCCACCACTACCCTAAGTAGAAATGGGGAGGGAGGTCTAAGCTTTCTCCGGCAGCTCCGCCCAGTAGAGGGGTGGAGCTCCGTGACAGGATTTCAGTTGTGCTATTCGGGGGGGGCGTGGCAGCCGCAAAAGGGCGTGCTGCACGTGGGCAGGCCTTGGGCGTGGGCTCAAGGCCTGCCATATTCCCAACAGGTCCCCTTCCGGAGGTGGGGCTGGGCATAGCAAGTAAAGCCCGCCCCGCACGCGCGACTGCAAACCTTCGGCACACACTCACAGCATGGAAAGAATGGCAGGGTGAAACACGCCAAGCTATAAGAAATGGTCTTCGATTGAACCCTTCCCCTCAGAAGGTAACTTGCAATGTCTCTACAATGTGATAAAGTGATATGTGTCTACAATGATAAAGTGCAATGTGTCTACAATGTGACAAAGTACAATACATCTAAAATGTGATAAAGCGCTATGTCTCTACTATGTGTGATAATGTGGAATATGTCTAGCTACAATCTTATAAAGTACAGTGTTTAATAATGGTCAATGTGTCTACACCTGATAAAGTCTAATTGTCTATAATGCACAGAGTGCATAGCATCTATGTGATAAAATTCTATGTCTTCAATGTGTTTATAATGTGAAGATGTGTAAAGTGAAGATGTGTAATGTGTCTTCAATGTGATAAGTGTTATGTGTCTACAATAAAATAATCTTCAATTTGTCTTCAATGAAATAAAGTGCTATGTATCTACAATGTGGTAAGGTATAAATCTACTAAGTAATAATTATGAATTGATACATTTCATTAAGCTGATAACAAAATAATTAGTATTGTTAGTCCATATTTTGGTAATGTACAATATTTCGCTTGCAGAATCACAAAGAGCTCTATCTAAAGAGTGATAAGGTACACTAGTATATATATATATATATATATATATATATTATATATATATTATATATATAATATTATGACTTAGTGATAAAGTGCTATGTGCCTATAATTACATGATAAAATGTTATATGTTGAATAATGTACAATGTCTCTCACATTTTTATTGAAGTGTCTGGAATTCAGCAGATATACCTAAGAGGAAAGTGTAATAGAGCAATATCTTACCTGAATACAGTGGAACATCTGACTCACTAATGAGCAAATTACCCCAACTTTGAGCTTTCAGCTTGACCCACCCCCCTCCCCCCCCAATAAAATTTGTATTGCTTATCACCTCTTTAGACGGAAACCTCTTATTTGTGGACTGAAAGACCTGGTTTCAAATTGTTACCAGTTGGGACGTTCTACTTAGCGCATTACAAAATACATTGTTTTACAACACTGACAAAAAGTTTTTGATATCAAAATAATGAGTAACACTGAACAGCTTTCAAAGTTAAGTGAAATGAATCTTTTTTTTGTAATTAATATAACTATGATATTTATTGAGTATATAGCAAGCACAACTGTATTCTAAAGATCATTTATTGATTGTTTCATATAGCATTATTAAACCTTTGACATAGCTCTGTATTTTGTAGACATAGTAGTAGGATGTCACACTGTGTGTCACAAATTTGCTAGAATTTGATAAGTGAAGGAAAATTTTCAGGTGCTGTGATCAAATCATTGTATTGTATGATCCTAAACACTTACCTTCCTCCACATGGAGGTTAACAGTTGGTAAAGGGTATAGCTAAGCGAGACTAGTCATAAGGGAGGGTGGGGAGCTCACTTGTTTGTAGCTATCCTGAAAAAAAATTCTTTACTTCAGCACACTTCAGGTAGATCTTGAAGCTATACCTAAGTAAAATTATTTGTGCATTTTGCAACCATTAATATCGTTGATTCCACCTGATCATAGTAAGGATGGCATAAATGTAACCCATATCATTCCAAGACCAATTAGATTTAATCTAAGGGTCAGACCCTTTACTCAGTACAACAAGGGTCTGGCCTGCAAGACTATATGACTAACTGTGGGATAGTAGCTATTCTCCACTGATTATAAATAGTAATAATAACCTAGAAGTAACACTGAGGTTAGAGTGTCTGGTGTGTACATCAACTAATCTTCAAAAAGACCAACTACTGTGCAAAATTAAATTGGTCATAACCATTTCTTTTAACTCAAGTGCATACCATACTGCTGCTTATTCAGTTATGCAGTGGATCACGAACCTGAAAATGAATGGGGGGGGCAAAAACTTTGTTGCCAGATAGTACATTATTTTGTAATAACATTAGGTCTAGGAATTGTTTTTGTTCTTGCGTGCCTGGAATAGCTGCAATTACAGGGAACATGCATTGCTCGCTTCGTTATTTGTGCTATTAGAGCCATCACTAGTATTATATAATGTGTTAGCTATATGACTAGCCAATTATCAAAACATTGTTATAAATGTGTCTGGATTCACTTTCACATACTGAAACAAAAAATTCCTTTACTAGCTATATGTAACCAGGTCAATCTCACCTGTGCCATAGTGTTGCATATAAAAAAACATATTACTTCTCTTTAGAGCCGAGAAACTACATTCAGCTGAGGCATAGTGGTGACTGGAACACAGAGATCAGATTTTAGTAGATTGTGCACTCCTGTGAAAATGCTTTTGTGACATTGACTATTACAAATACAGCGAGAATAATGAATCAATACAATACTAGAGTTATGGTATTAAAGGGGAAGGGGGGCATGGCCCATGGTCCCCTCAGTCTTCAGTTCTTACTTCCCTGATAAAACAGACAGCAGCGTAGAACACTAGATAATGTCTACATACTAAGTGGTTATTAATTGATTACAAAGACGGAGATTAGATTAAGTTCTTGGTGTAGCTATGTATACAGCATTACTCACCCCGCGACAAGGTCAATGCAAGTGTATTGGTATCTTCTTATGGCTACAATAACAGCTTATACTGTTTAAAAAAATTTGTAATGTTTCCATGGTGTCAGTCCCATGGAAAAAGGAACAATCTTTTGTGAGAATTGTGTAAAGTAGTACAACATTGAAAACACAAGTATTTACTGAGTATAAGCCTCCATGAAGTCCTGGACTTATTACACATACAATGGTTGTACTGAGCACTTTATTGTGTAACAATTAAGGTGACTAAAATAATTTATACCAACCTCTTCTATAATAAAATATAGCTAGTTTGAATTTTGAACTTTCATTTCTAAACAAAATGTTTTAATAAAAACTATGCCAAATATATGCAGAAAACAGAAAAATTACATGTACAAACTTAATCATAGATATTTTTTAATTAAAGCCAGTTAAAATGAAAAAAATAAATAAATAAAGAATAAACTGTCATTATTTCCCGCAATTTACTTAGTATTTTTAACCGTAACTTTGTTATAGCATTGTTTCTGATGTAGAAGGAAACTTAGAAGCAAGATTGCTGGAGATGTGAGACTCTGCTTGCTTGGTGAGGACTGGGAAAAGTTTCGGAAAGTATTGTAGTAAGAGGCAAGAAGAAGGAATTATTATCGTCAGTAAAGACTTCAGAACATAAGAGCCTACTGGAACATCTTCCTGAAGAAGCTATGAAGTGGGTAAAAGGGTTGTAAGCATGAACACTATCATGAACACAAATGCTCCAATTTTCTTGGTATCTTTAAAGTTGCTATATTTAATGTGCCTTGTTTGAACGACCAACACCATTAAGACTACCAATATTGCTCCTAGCCAGGCTCCGTACAAACTAAGCCACACTGCTAAATAATTACTGGAGCAATAGAAGTGTTCTGTGTAATGAGAACCGGAACTAGATGGGTGAAATACTGTTTTATGCTCTTCCATAAGATGATCCGCTGCAGTCCAAATTAGCTGAAAAAGAAATGGAACCAAAAATGTTAGAAGAAAATATAGCAATAAAATCTTGTCTGTCAGAAACTGTATTTTAGCATCATTAGGATTATTGAAGATAATGAAGACTCTCACTAGCCTAAACAGTAAGCCTTGCAGTATTATCCCACTTAGAAGTAACCACGACTCCAAAATGCAAAAAGCTGTGATGGATTCTTTGGACGATTCTGAAAAGTTCTCTAAATTGTAGAATAAAGATACCATAACCATTAAACAACCCATCAAAATTATGCAGTTTATCAATAAACTCATAGACTTGATCTCTGGAGCTTTTCTCATATACATAATGTAAACTACAGTTAGGATAAACATAATCACAAGAAGAGCTTGAAATAAAGCTACCAGCACCCCCAGCCAAACTGATACGGCATCGTGCCTTACCTCTAGTAGCCCTTAGGAGCGCATTTGTAATATTGACATTAGCTGTGTTGGTATAAAGGTCTATTCTCCAATGTACACTTGCTGTTTGTTCAAAATTTGGAAAAATTCTATTTTGTTTACACTTCCTGACTTTTATTGAACGCAATTTTGCTGTTAACTCCCTCAAACTTTAGTTTTAAGTTCTTCAGCAACTATTTTTCTGAATAATGGAGATAGGCACTTTAGACTGACTGAGTTACATTGCTATTAATATCCATCATTGAGTTGTTGATTGCAAAAGTCATAGCCCAAATTGGTCATAAAGAACATTAGCAAAATCTTCCATTCCATGAATTTTAGTGGGAGTAGACACACTTCTTTCTCTTTTGTAATTTTCAAAATTAATCCCAGAAATAAAGGCTTCCCTGATGGAATTGTTCAGTTTATTAAGAAGAAAGAGAACATGATCTGAGGCTTTGAGAATTTCTTCTTTAGTGCACTTACCAGTGTCTATCAAAATTTCGTCCAAGGAGTCGTCCACGGTGGTCGGGCCAGGTAGTTGTGGCGGTAGGCGTCACATAAAAAATTGCTGCTTTCTTTGTGAGTAACTGAAAAATACGTTACTCTGGATTCGTTTCTTACTATGTGTTGGAGTATCTCATGGTTACCAGATGCTCGTATTGGGAAAAAGTTCCTTAACCTAAAATCTTTCTCCTACCTTACCTGCTCTATAAAATTGTCCGCAGTGCTCTTGAAGAAGATATCTGAAAAGTCGTACACTAGACTAACATACTTTTCATCATTTCAAGTACAGCTCGCGATTGAAGACAACGCTAATATAACGTTCTGTAAAGGTAAGGAAATCTATTTATGTTTCTAAGCAGAGGAGAAGTAGCAGCACTTAACTGAATGTAGCCGAACTTGTCATGGCTCAATATTGACGATACTATATTCGTTACTCTGGAGCAGACAGACCAATGATGCCCAAAATACACTTATGTTTAGAAACAATGAGTTTAAAAGCCTCCGCGAAATCTTGCGTAGAAGAATCTCGTGCACAGTCGTCAGTAGAGACTAGTTGGGCGGAGCCCGACCTCTGCTGAAGGGAGAGGTCGGGTAACAAGCCTATACCCGGGTTTGTTCCTGCTGAGTCAGCTAATCATGACGTCATGAACCGATTGTGTGGGATTTACAATTTGTGGCCATTCTTTTCACCCACGCACATTTCTTGCTCCTTTTGCTCCTTGTGTGTACGTATATTTCTGCGTAGGCGTATTCCTGTCCGCCCACCCATTCCCTTAGCATTTAACCACACTGCAATCTGATTGGACTGCAACGTACGTTGCAGCAGGGAAGAAACCCGGGTATAGGCTTGTTACCCGACCTCTCCCTTCAGCAGAGGTCGGGCTCCGCCCAACTAAGTAGAGACATCCACTATCTCTAGTTTTATTCCTGGAAGTAAGTCTGACCTGCTGTTAATGTTGCTTATAGTCAGGTGGCTTAATGTTATTATTTGGAACTATTGTTACCAGGTGGATAAAAGCACCAAATTTTTTTTATGTGTTGCTGAGGTGATAACAAGAAATTTTGGCCAAGGAGCCCTCGCAATATTTTCGCGCTTGGCCTAATTTTCGCTGTTTTAGTGCAAATTTTAATGCAAGATGTTGTGATCTAATAATCAGGCCTATTACATGCACAGCTGTATAGAGCAGTGCATGTATGTAATAGAGACACTTTACATGCATGGATGACATCATATGGTGAGTATTAAATGGAAACTAAGGCCATGTGGTCATCTGGTGAGGGCAGATTCTGTGGTTAATGTGGCTATATCAAGGTTGATCTTGTAAGTTTTCTTACTTAAATAGTCCTGTCCAGTTAAGTAAACTTTTATTTAGACTTTGGTAGCATGGATTTGGACTGGAACCTGTGCAGTATTTGCCAGGAGAAGACAAATGAGCCTTTGAAATGCCCCTTGGACAATCCAATTACTAGCAGGGATCCTAATGCACCCTATGAATCTTTCCTGGCTAAAGTAAGTCAGTTTCGGGAACTGAATGCGCTTCCGACCCCCATCCATTTTGAAGTACAATAGCTCCAAGCTTGCTAAGGTGAAGAAGAGGAGTGTCTGTGAGAGTGATTATGACTTTCATAGAAGTCGTAGTAAGCGCAGAGTGATTGCTATCAATACTTGCCTGTTTTGTGAAAAGGGATGCGAGGAAGCAGGCCTTCATCAAGTGTTGACTTTTGATGCAGACACCAATATTCGTGCCATGGTAACTGAGTTACAGGATACCTCCCTTCTTGCAAGAATTGTAGATGTTGGTGATCTTATAGCACGGGAAGCTAAGTACCACTTGAAATGTTTAGTGAATCTGAGAAACCGTTACAGAAGTCATCTTAGAAAGTCCAGCCATCAATTACAAGGCATAAATGAGAAATTAAATGAGTCACGAGCATTGTTGGAGCTCACAAGCTACATTGAGAAAGCTGTGAACTCAGGAACCCTCTTATTCCCGTTATCCGACATTCACTCCATGTATGTGAATCGTCTTGAAGACTTTGGTATCACCAAGCAAATAAATAAAACCAGACTTAAGGTTAACCTGCTGGAGAAGTTTCCTGAGGCTCAGGAACAGCATGATGGTAAAAACACTATCATTGTGTTTGAAGAAGGGATGAAAAACATGCTGAGAGAAGCCCTCAAGAAGCGTGACTTCACAGAAGATGTTGCAATACTCGCTAAGGCAGCTACCATAGTCCGAAAGGACATCTTCACCCATGATCACTTCAAATTCTCTGGTAGTTTCCCGCCAAAGTGCCAGGAAGATTCACTGCCTTCAAGTCTCAAGTCTTTGGTCTCGCTTATATTCAATGGTCCCAATTTGAAAAATCAGGACAGACGTGACTCACAAGCTTGCCTCACTGCTAGCCAACTTCTTCTTTACAATGTGAAGAAACGACCCTCCAAAGTGGATGTAAAACCTAGGCACTCTCTGCAGCGAGAACCACCCATCCCAGTGTATATTGGCCTCAATGTACATCAGGTGACTAGAAGCAAGAAACTCATCCAACAATTTCATCAATTGGGAATCAGCATTTCATATGATAGGGTCTTGGAACTGGAGGAATGGATTTCCACTGCTATTTGTGAGCGATTTGAAGAAGATAGGGTTGTAGCTCCAGCTTGTCTGCGGAAGGGGTTATTTACAGTGGGTGCTTTGGACAACCTGGACCATAACCCTAGTTCAACGACTTCAATGAATTCTTTCCACGGTACTGGAATTAGTCTTTTTCAATTTCCAACAAGGATTAACACAGGTGAGATCAGACCACCTGTAGTCGTACCACCTTCTGGATATAAGCACTCTCTTCCAGATTATTATGCATGTGTTCCAGCAGTAGCTTTAACATCCTCTGCTATTGCTGTCCCCAGTTCTGCTAACACAGAAACAGAAACACCTCAAACATATCTGGATGTAGCCATAGTTGAGGAAGCAGATTGGTTCTATCACGCACTGCCACTAATGGAGAAGGAAGTACTCACTGCTAATGATGCCATTGCATGGGCTGCTTACCATGCCTCACACCAGCCTTCTATGAGAGATCCTCCAGCATTACGTGCTTTGCTGCCACTGTTTTATGAGAAATCTGCCACTCCGGCAATGGTAAAACACGGCATGGATGTCCAGAAGCAAGCAGTTGAGTATCTCAATCCAGGACAGATTCCTGTCACTACCTTCGATCAACTCCTGTTTGCACTTGCAAAATTAGTGCAGTGGAAATGGCCGAACATATATGGTGAGAAGAAATATGTTGTTATGCTAGGTGGTTTACACACTGAAATGGCCCTTTGGAACACATTGGGTGATGTTTTGGAGGATTCTGGCTGGACTACAGCCTTAGCAGAGGCAGAAGTGGCTTCCACTGGCATAGCAGCCTCATTTGTTAAGGTAGCACACCTTACTAGAACCAGGCATGCCCACCAAATTACCCTTTTAGCTCTCAAAATGCTTCAGCATGAGGCGTTTGTGCAATCAGGCTGCCATGATTCTGAAGAAGCATGGGTGAAAGCCATGTGCACAGAGAGCCCTACTTTCATGTATTGGGACTTCATCCTGAGACAAGAAACCCTGATTCTTATGTTCGTCCATGCTCACAGAGAAAAATGTTTTGCTTTGTATGTTGAAGTCTTGGAGAAACTAACACCACTCTTCTTTGCCCTGGATCATATCAATTATTCAAGGTGGATGCCTGTTCACATTTATGATATGAAGGCATTACCTGAATCTATCCAAGAGGAGTTTGGAAACCAAGGCCACTGGGTTGTTTCGAAGACAAAGAATGCTTCTCATCAATCCCAATTGACCAGGCCCATGAGCAAGAGAATGCTTATGTGAAAGGTTCTGGGGGGTTATTGGACTAACAGAGAACCCTGTTGCTTTCAGGCGATGGATGCTATCAGGGCCAGAGCTTGTAAGGTTGCAACAACAGTTTGAAGATGAATACCTTGTTGACAATGACCCTGATAATCCCACAAATTTTCAGCATCATGAACAGGGTCTCGCAGCACAGAAAACATTTCAACAGCAGGTTCACAGCATCTACAAAACCTTCAAGAAGATGGGAAATCCCTTCCTGGATGATTTTCCTGAACTAGTGACGCTCGACAGTCGTAACTGTGTGAATGATTCAGTGGTAGCATCACTGCTCACTCTGGAGGAAACAGGAATCAAGCAGTACAAGGAGTATGTTAAGAATGTACTGCAAGACTGCACAGCTTCGATTCATTCCCCAATAAAAAAAAATTCACTAGCTCTTTTCAAAAGGCCACAACCAAAGACCACATCAAAGCAAGGCAAGAAAATGAAAATCCTGCAAAACAATGTAGCACTCTTCGGTCAGCTGTACATTTCTATGCAGAGCCGTGATGGTGATTTGAATGAGTTTTTTGCCCATGAGGTACAATCTTTCCCACCATCTCTGTCAGACTTCGGAAAGCTTTACATACCAAACACAAAGTCTGCTCTTCTGAAATGTATTGAGGTATCTTATGATCAGCAGGACGAATCTCCTTCAACATACGACTGCATAATACTGGATGGTGCAGCCATTGTCCATAGTTTATCAACTGCTGGTTCTAAAAATTTCACAGAGTATGCAGACGAAGTCTTCATTCCATACTTGTCTAAGCAACTATATGCTGCCACAAGGTTGGATGTTGTGTGGGATACCTACATTCCTGAGAGTTTGAAAGAGTCTACCCGTGACAAGAGGGGGAAGGGTGTGCGCAAAAAAGTGTCGGGTCCTACTAAGCTCCCTAGCAATTGGATGGACTTCCTGCGCGATCCAAGGAACAAAGAGGAATTGTTCGCATTTCTCACTTCAAGAGTTACTGAATTTGCTTTCCCTCCGAGCAAGAGCATATACATTACTTCCGGTACTTCAGTGGTGTCTAAAGGTGACAGTAGTTGTCAAATGTCCACATGCAATCATGAAGAAGCCGACACAAGGATCGTTGTGCACATTTCACATGCTTTAGAGCAAGGGATGAAAACTATCAAGGTGCGTACTGTAGACACAGATGTCGTAGCTATACTTGTTGGTGCATATTTCAATCTGACCTTGACCGAAGCTCAGGTCGATATTTGGGTTGCCTTTGGTATGGGAAGGAATTTCCGCTTTTATAGTATCACTGCCATCTGTTCTTCCCTTGGAGAGGCTAAATCAAGAGCTCTACCAGTATTTCATGCTGTGACTGGTTGTGACACAGTATCAGCCTTCAAGGGAAAGAGCAAGAAGTCTACTTGTGGCAAGCCTGGCTAGCAAATGAAGAAATTACTGAGACTTTTGCATATCTTTCTAGTCACCCTTTTGAGCACCTGGAAATAGACAGCGACCACTTTCGGAAAATTGAGCAACTTATTGTCATCATTTACGATAGAACTAGCCACCTCAGCTGTGTCAATGAAGCAAGGAAGGAAATTTTCTGTCAAAAAAGTCACTCCATTGACAGAATACCACCCACAAAGGATGCACTGCTTCAACACATCCGGCGGGCACTGTATCAAGCTGGACTCTGGACAACCTGCATGCAGGCACAGCCAACAATACCTTCACCAAGCGAATTTGGTTGGACTATGGAGTCGGGGGGCCATTGGATGCCAGTGTGGATTACACTTCCAGAGGTTTCAAAAGCATGCAGTGAGCTCATTAAATGCTCCTGCAAGGGTAACTGTACAAGATGTAAATGTGCCAAGGCCAATCTTACCTGTTCACCACTCTGTACTTGCAAGTGCAACACTACTACAGACTCAATGGAATAATATCTTTTATGGCTATCATTAACTCATCAACCCATATTGTATGTATATTATTGTTATCAATCCAACTTCTTACATAAAGCGTAATCTTAAAGTGTTGCTTAAAATGTACTCATTATTACCATAAAAGGGGAAAGTTGTGCTACTTGGCATTCAAATCTTGTTCCAAACATAGTAACCACTTACATAACATGGTCTATGCAAGTTTCATACCCTCTTCCCGCTTCACAGGTTGATGGGCATTGCAAAAACCCAATAATGGCGGCCATTTTGTCATCGTGCGAGTATGCAAAAAAATTTCAGAGGGCTCCTCGGCTAATATTAATTAAAAGGGGAAAATGGATTATTGTGCAAAATTTGGTGCTTTTATCCGCCCGGTAACAATAATTTCACTTAGCCACCAGACTATGTACGGCACTGGTAGTGAGAATGGTTTCTAAAGAAGTTACCACTACTTGGGGGAAGCTGATGTGAGTACGTAATTCCATATTTGTTGGCTAAAATTACAAAAATAACTTATGGCCTTTTTTTTTTTTATTGCCGAGAGCTTGTTCAAGAGTTAGTGGTAATTGAGGTGGTCAGAATGGCTAAGTTTGATACTACAGTCAAAACATAGGGTTAAGTTTAATTAACAATATTGGCTGTTAGAACGAGAAAAAATTTCTATTAACAATACTGTAGTTGTATGTTACCTAACTATAGTCTGTCCAAGGTGAGTTGGCCTGAAATAAAAAACTTGAATAACTTATGAACGGAAGCAGCTACGCATCCGGGGTTTGCACCATTAGAAAGCTCACGCCAAAGCGGTTAAAAATATTTCCTCAGTATACTCCAAAACCGGAGGGAAAGTGCTATTCCAAAGCTCAATACAAAAGTCTAAGAAACATAAATATAGTTGAAAACAGATGAGATGAGCTGTACAGCGCCTGAAAAACTCCTTAAAGGGTATATTCAATGGAAAAAATAAAAAGCCTCAAAATACACCAAAAGCACTATAATATCATGTATTAACATTGCCCTAAACTGTTTTGGTCAAAACTCACTGTAAGCAAAGATATAGTACATGCTTTTCACTCTAAAAAGCCATTCAAGATTCACTTCCTATTGTGGGTGGAGCTTCATTGTGATGCACATATAGGGATTCAATTGACCTCATGGCCATAGTGGTAGTACCAATCTGAAGTATGGGAAGGAATTGTATTGTTTTTGGGTGCTCAAATACTCAGAAGAATTGTGTACAATCATAATTGTAGCAAGCATCAGGCTAAGACAAAGAAGGGAAAAGATTAATACTCAATTTCTTTTCCCAAGTAGCTACAAGAAAGGTGGTTTTATTGTGAGGGAAGTTATGGAGAAGAGCAATTATGATTAGTATGGTGCTAACACAAGCCTAACTTGACTAATTTGTTTGTTTCATTCCTATAGGCTATGTAAAAGATTTGATGTCTGCATTACTTCAAATACAGGCCAGTGGAAAGGCTATCTTTGAGCTTTCAGAACTTTGCAGGTTATTTTCCTCAGTTGACATCAGAGTCAAGCCCAGTTGAGCTTAAGCCTTTTTGAGCTTAAGCCCAAGGGCTTGAAGAGGCTTGAAGCCCATTTCATAAAAAATGGTCAAGAGCTTGAGCTTGGACTTAAGCTCTATCACAAAATATAGGGCTTGAGCTTAAGCTTAATTGATTGATAGTTGTTTGCTGAATTGAAGCAAAGAATCAATATTAGTAGACAATAACACTTTCCCATTTTACCTAATAGGCTATTAGCCACACTTAATATTAGTAACTTTTATTAATAAAGCTTTCAATAAAATGATCGATAAAGTCATTTCCTTTTTGTTAATTGAATTATCAAATTTCCAATGTTCTTTCACAATAAAATGAATAATAAAGAATTCCAACTTCTGAATAGAGCTTTATTGAATTATGTAATTTTCAATGATCTTTCACAATAAAATGATCAATAAAGTCATTTCCTTTTTGTACACGAGCAACTCACCTGAAACACAGCCATGAAATTGCCAGCCTCCAAAGGAATGCTTACTCTCCACCTTATTGAATTATGTAATTTTCAATGTTCTTTCACAATAAAATGATTAATAAAGTCATTTCCTTTTTGTTAATTGAATTATGTAATTTTCAATGTTCTTTCACAATGAACTGAATAATAAAGACTTCCAACTTCTGAATAAAGCTTGAGCTTGGACTTAAGCCTATAAAGACTTGAGCTTGGACTTAAGCCTATAAAGACTTGAGCTTGGACTTAAGCCTTTAAATAAAGACTTGATCTTGGACTTAAGCCTTTAAATAAAGACTTGAGCTTAGACTTAAATCCGGGCTTGGGCTTGAGCTTAAGCTCTAAAAATCTATAAAGGCTTGAGCTTGGACTTAAGCTCCTAATTACAGGGCTTGATCCAACACTGGTTGACATAGCTATAGCCATGAGGTCAGTTAAATCCCTATATGTGCATCACAATGAAGCTCCACCCACAACAGGAAGTGAATCTTGAATGGCTTTTTAGAGTGAAAAGCATGTACTATATCTTTGCTTGCAGTGAGTTTTGACCAACACTGTTTAGGGCAATGTTAATACATGATATTATAGTGCTTTTGGTGTATTTTGAGGCTTTTTATTTTTTTCATTGAATATACCCTTTAAACTTCATTAAGTTTCTTTCTTACAATAGGTACAGAATTTATGTGCACCTGCATTACCGCCCCTTTTTCATGTGCATGCAACGTTGATGTTTGTGCGCTTAATTGACTTGGATTCACATGACTAAATTGCTTCGGCTAAGTACTAAAAGCATTCCCCATTTACCGCGCTTGCGGTCGTGCCAACTCAACTTGAACAGACTCACTTAATATTTGTGCTCAAGCACACCACTAGTAGAAATAGTAGATCGAAGTTCAGTATCAGAAACTCATCCCAATGTCCCTACGCTTCATAGGACATACATCAACCGTGGAGTTCCTTCAGCCTCCCCCGCCACGTGCCACCTCACCTATTACTCGTATTATTTTTAATCCGATTATTTGCCACCAAATAGGGGGTTGTCAGTGACGGTGCGCCCACCACTTCCATTGGATGTCGAGCTTAAGCTCTGTCTCTCTTTTCCCCTTTCATGTAACAAGGGACAGGCGGACATTCGTTTTTTCCTCCTGGCTCTGCATTGAGTCTATATATGTGGTTACTGGGTGCCCCCACTCGGCTGGGTGTGGTAAACCCATGACAGACAAGAACAAGCTAGGTGAGTGTGCTGTTAGTGTACATGTTGCCTGTAGTAGTATTTTTTATGGGTTGACTAGCTAATTCAAACCCCCAAAAATGTAGCTATGTCTGGTCAGACTCTAAACTCATTAGATAATTTGCTGCTAGTGATGTTCTAAGCACAAATGGAAGAGCTGGTGTAACTGAAGAAAGCAGAAATTTAAATTTGAATGCTAACAGCTAATAATATTTGTTAGCTAGTTAACTGTTTGTTTTAGATTTTTTGTCACAACACTTGTTCACTGGATTTACCAGTGCAAGACTTATGTTGTATTCTCTTCATGGTTAGCTAATCGTTCCCAGAGAGTACCTGAAAATGTTCACCAGGTTTCTGTGAAATGTTGGAATGCAATTAATTTCGTTTTTGTGATGTCGTAGACCTGCGTGATATCTACTGAGCACATAATCACGAAATAAAGCGCAGCAAGTATATAAGAGTTAAGTATAATGCAGTCAATGCATAAGAGTGATGTTCATGTAATTGAGGTCGCTTAATTGGTTGTCTCAACATTCCTGGACTATTTCACGAAGATCTGGAGAAATTTACCAGACGTTCTCCTTCCCCTGTGGCCTACCCCTTTACGTGTGGAAAACAGCTGTGTCAGCGACATTCAGGTTATGGTCAGTCAGAGGCAATTAATTTAAAATGGCGCAAACAATTAATTTTCCTTGGATAATACGGGTAAGGATCGATAAGCCATCAAATATGCTAGCCGCCTTCCCCAAGTATTCTCCGTTTTAAATGCTCTATTTTACCAGAGCTCTAGTAGCAAGTGGATTTTCAAGAAGAATGTTGTTGCATATGGTGTATAGCTATGACATATAGACCATAAACCAAGATGATATCACCGCCACTAATTCAATAGAAAATGGACATTGCTACGTTTACAAGGCCTCAATATGAATGTCTCTCCTCTTCTATCTCTATAGTTATTTACTTCTTTTTTTCTGGCATTATTTCGAAGTCTTATTTTTTTCCTGGTTGTTAAACTTCTAGCATTTGTGCTAATCTTTGTGTTTTAAAGTAGCCTCCGTGGTGAGCATGCATTGACAACTGAATTTTGGCCACATATACACCAAAATCTCAACTAATTAGTCTTGTTTAGTCAGGCCTAAGCATTACACTGTGAAAGAGTCTTGTGTCTTCTATCATCAAGTTTTTCCATCATTATAATTTCAGGAGTACCATGTTTCCTGTATTGCTTGTGGTGTACAAAATATTTTACATCTTGATTGATGCAAAAACTTGCTGAAAACTTAGGTAATTGGCGAGCGAGGGAAGCGAGCGAGACACTCTCAGGGGTAACACAATTGAAAATCGGGGGTGTGGACGTATGTATGTCATTTTGTACTTTGATGACCCTCATGTTTTTGTGTTTGCTTCGTGGTCTACCCTTTCCCATACCTCCACTAAACAGAATCTTTCTGTTTAGCGATCCCGTATCATTCAAGGAAATTTATTGTGTACCCCTCCGTCTTAGGTTGTTTCTGAATGCCACAAGATGCACTTTGGTCTTAAAAACTTACTGTTAGACTTAACACTGTGCAGTAATTCTTTAGAACTTGTTGTTGTTTTTTCAAGTCGCAAAATGTTATGGCAAGTGGTTACTGTGGTATTGAGACCCTTTACCAGACATAATTAAACCTCTACCTTTTGTTAGTAGCTGTGAGTGCTTGTTGTCAAAAGCTACTGGTAATTTAGATAGTTGAAATGACATATATAAGAGACTACAGAAAATATTAGTACTCGGGAAATTGAGGTAACAAAGTGGTTCTGCATTTGTTAGCTAAAGTATATAATGGTCACAACGGCTACGTACTAATACTTTTAGAAATGGACTGATAGATTCTTTTGAAGTGTTTCGTTGTGCACAGACTCGCTTATCCTTTGTGCTCAAACACATCACTAGTAGCTTTATCTATGGTGGGTATGAATTACATTCCAATGAAAAGTAACTTGATGGATGCAAAAATATACACAAAATCCTACAAACGAATATGTGGCCGGTTTTGGGAAAATCAGCCTATATGCAGCGAATAATTTTTTTCAATTCCCATGAATAAAGCATTGCGGGTGAATTTTTTTCCAAAAAATGTTTATGGTAGAAATGGATAAATAACTGTTAGCTCTAGCTTATGGCGCTGTTGTAAGACAGGGATGACGTTGATGGTCGGGCCACTCGGGCCAGGGCCCGACTACTTCTTGAGACCCCAACTTAATAAGTAGGCGTGGCAAAATCAATATTGTGGAATTTGTGTGGGCATAGCACATTGACTAATTAGTGTGTCTGCATGGTTCGGACAGTTTCTGTTACTCCGTGGGATTCTGTATTCGTTCAAAATTCTTTACCTGAAACTCCACACCAGCCAAATTTCTTCAGCAAAGACAGCGGTCAAGCTTTCAAAACTTCATCTTTATAATACATGGACACTCCCAAAAGTACCTAAAGTCTCGTATGTGCACAACACATGTACAACAACTGATAAGACAATGAATCGATTACTTTTACATTTAGTTGATAATTGAAATCTTTGTGTATAAATGTTATATTTAGAACAAGTCACTGCAGAGTGAAGAGAGCTAGAAGTGATGGCAGACACACGAAATGCAGCTAAGGTAAGATGGTTAATCAAGGTAGATACATGCACAACATGCCAAACCTAATGCCAATTATAGAACTTCAATCAAGCGACAAAAGTTGGAAAAGATTCCTTAAATTTACAATATTCCTTGAATTATCCTTCAAGTAGCGATAGAATCTATATTATGATAATATGCTTGTCTGTCAAACATCGATGACTGACGATTCATGAGCTATGGAGGGTTGTTATAGTGTTGTCAAAACGGATCACTAAAGCATCGTCAGTAATAACGATGATAGTTGGTGTGTATTATATGCATATCAAAGTTACAAGGTAAAGGGAAACTGTTAAGCTACTATAAATGTAACTACTATAATTCATCCAACCTCAACAAAATTTTAGCTTGAGAGTTTACAAAGAGGGGGAGGTCTTTCCAGTCGACAATGAAAAGGTGTTCTGATGCCACATAATTTGTGGTCTGTTGACTACAAGACTGCAGCAAGCGGTACTACTCAACAGTATAAAGGTAAAATGTGAAGGTCTTGGAAGTCATGGGCTATCATAGCTCAGTGGCTAGAGCACTGGTGGCTAAAGTCAGGAGTTCTGGGTTCGATTCCCCTGCAACAACTGAGATTTTTTCACATTTACCTTTGCTTTTCTTTAGACTCCTTTAAGTGAGAAAGTTTCAATATAAAGTTAACATACATTCTACCAGTATTGGTTGAAAAAAAAAGCTCTAATAGGTTGAGACAGGAAAAAATATAACTTAAAAACTCACTAATTATGCTTTGAAATTATTAGCATATGAATTGCTATAGCAATTCATATGCTAATAATTTCAAAGCATATACACTTTCATTGAATAATGAAGTTCAACACCCTTAAGACAAAATTGATTCATTAAAGGTTTAGAAAATGCAACTGTCATGATAAAATAGAACTGAACAAGTCACTCAATACTGCCATTAGTCTGTGTGAGCTAGCAATGTTATTGTTACTAGCAGTTATTGTTACTAGCAGTAATTGAGCAGGTGCAAAAGGATCCTGAATTTCGTAGATTTTGTAATCAACAGTAAGACACTTAGACTGTCTTTATGTGTTAATCACTGTCAAGGTTATTATATGAGCTGAGTTTATGTACACCCTTACTTGCAGGTGGACATACTACATCCCTTAGTAGAACTGCGATGGGAAAAAGTCCATAAGTGGAAGAAAACTTGCTACCCTACTCATTCTGCAGTACTTCATGACAAAATAGCAATACTAACTAGGAAAGATGGGTTTCAAGATATAATTCACATTTCATCTCTTGATCTTGACTCATGGAATTCTACAAAATTACCGCTTCAAGGCATGTCGCTATCAACTTACAAGTCTCAGTTTGTAGCAGTTGGAGGATGTGATACGTTTGGTTGTTCCAGTGATCAGGTGTTCGCCAGTGATACAGGGCTAGAGTGGCAGGCATCTCTGCCTCCCATGAGAACTAACAGGCATAAGACATCCTCAGTAGGTACAACATCTCCAGAAGTATTAGTGGTTGCTGGTGGGCTAGATTGTAATAGTAAAAAGTTAAAAGAGGTGGAAGTGTTGATGGAAGGTGTCTGGTACTATGTGAACCCACTGCCTGAAGGGTGCTATGATATGACCTCCACTATACATGAGGATGAAGTAGTGTTTACATCTGCCTATGGGTCTATCTACATATGTAATATAGCCTCACTTGTCTCATCCTGTTATAATAAAAAATTCAGTGTTTCCCATTGGAAGTCTTTCTCTGTATCTTGGTGGACACCCACTATTTGCATCTCTTACTGTTGCCGGCTAGTCAGTATAAACAGATATGGTATTATGAAAGGTTACTGCAGTATGAGTCAGTCCTGGATGGAGATATCCCACAGAATACGCAAGCTATCAGCCTGTGTACTCTCCAATGGCGATATAGTCATATCAAACGAGGATGCAGTTCATAAAGGCAAGATTTTGAGTAAGTTGTAATGCATTACTTTTTATGTTAAATTTAAGTGGCCGACTACTTCTGCCCACAAGTTTTAATTGGTACTGAGAAAGTTAGTTACAACTCTGCACACAAAGTATTGAAACAACAGTCTAATTTTTGTTGTTTCTTATTTCTACCATTATAGTTGCTATGGTAATAACCATGAATTAAAAATTTATTCCCCGTGTTATTCCCCTCCAATCACCTATGGAAAAAAAAATTTTGTATCACAAAGAGAGTTTAAATTGCACACAGAATAATTTTTTGTCTACAAAAAAGAGTGAGATGCATTTAAGTTATGAATGAAAATCTAGTTTTTTTACTTGCATGAAGCTTCCTTTCTTCTCAAGAAGATACTCCATCCTTGTATAATGGACACAGAGAATTATTTATTTGAGTATAAAGTCTTCGCTGGTGAACGTCACCGGATATCATTGTTCAATTACCACTGTTTTTGTTTGAAGGTGGTGGAATGGGAACAAAATGCACTTACCTTGTTGTCAGTGTTTGGAAGGACCCTCACTGCATTAACTGGGCATATTTTTTCCTTAAAAATCTGCTCTTATTATTTAGTCTTTTACTCTGTTCAAAAATAAAGTTATGATATAAAATAGTATCGCTAGATAGCTGCCCTCTCTCCCTCGGGCAGTGATAATCCCTCAAATCCATGTTTTAACTATTACATGGCCTTATTGAGCATGTACATGCAAACGATCTCTTATGGGAAGATATTATTTTATTAAACTGAATTAATGTACATATGATTATTTTAGTGCTAGTTCAATACCTTGTCTTCTACTGAATGCATGGGGATCAGTTAATGATCTCTTTTCAAAAATGAATAAAAACAACATCTTATTAAAGATAATAGTCAGCTTAACATAGTCTAACACTTACTGTATTTATATTACAGAATATTTAGGTCCTATCTTATCCATTTGTTAAAAATAGAAATAAATATTTCAGCATGATTAAATTCAAACACTATTTAATTCTTTTTTTTTCCCTTCCCATTCATTGTTTCATATGTAGTGTCCCCATTTGACCCGCATAGCAACTTCGTACCTAATGTGGTTTCTAGACTAGAGGCAGTAATGGGCATACAGATAGCATCTGTTCTTGCTGACCGTCACTCTCAGCTAATTGCATCATCTGGAGTGGTGCTGCAGCCACATGTGCGATTAGACCAGGAGTTGCCATTACCTGATCCACATGAAGATCCCATTCAGTATATAAAGGAAATATTTATCCAGTGGTGTGCAGGACGGAGTGATCGTTTACCTACGTGGGCACAATTTCTAGATGTCTTACGTAGTATTGGACTGACAGAGCTGAGTCAGCAAATTGAAACATTTTTGAAAGGTATGCATTTGTACTATATGTCAAGCATTCTGAAATTGGTATGTGCACTTGCCTAATTTACTTCTTTTACATGATACCAAACCCTCAGTACATGTAGTAGAGGGTTTCACTTTTATATAAGTTCAATCCAGTAAACTTAATGGACACTCCCAAAGTGGGCATATACCTAATACCTGACAAGGGTTTTTGTACTTGCTGAAAGTACAATAAGAATAATTTACAATACTTTGAAATATATTGTACTATTCACTAATCATTAATTTTTTTCATACTAATGTTTCAACCATTTTGCAATGGCCATCATTAGTATGTGGATGATAGTTCAGTGAAATAAAACAATGTCTATACTAGAAATGATTCGACAAACATATTTCAATGACCAAAACTACAACATATAACAATAGCAGAAGTTACTGAATGTAATAGACCAGAATCTCTATTCATAGCTAGCCCACACATCAGAATCATGGCAAATTAAAACGAGTGGGCCAGCAATGAACTATAACATGATGGCTATTTCATTGAAAATAATGTATTGATAGAGAAGGAAAAAGAAAATGCAATTATATAGCTAACTATATGGAATTGAGGTAATTCCGACAATTTCAGTGTAGATTGTTATTTGTCAGTAGATATCCTTGGAACCCAGCTTTTAACAGTTGTATGTGCTAGCATCGATAAGGTTACATTACCTATGCAATGACTATAAACCAGTTATTTAAACATTCTTCACCAATGTTTTATTTTAACTGCAGACACCAATGGTAGCATTCCAGCATCAGAGAGACAGTGCCTAATATCTTAACTATCACGCCTCAAGTTAACTTAAAGTACTAACTTGATCTGGAACCTATAACACCCCAATAAAGGACACTCCCAAATAATGAACAGTTAAGCATTGTCCCTAAGTGTCTGATATTCAGAAAATTTACTGTAAATACTCTAGTTCTGTGTGAACGGGCTATTTACAATTGATGTCTATTGTAATGAGTGAAACTAACATGACGATGTACATCTCATACATCATGTTATAATTTTACAATACATTCATTTGATTGTACAAATTGTTGTTTTGTGTTACAGGTGATGATGTGTACAATCATGCGTATCGCCACTTCATTTCCACAAAGGATATCTTAGAGATGCTTTTTCTCAAGTTCCTGTTTCTTGGTCCTCCACGACTAGGAAAAACTACGGCACGTCGTCGCCTGATGGGAGAGATTGTAGATCTGGAGTCGGCAGGTGAAGCTGATCAGCCCCAGGCTAGCACTGGTGCAGTAGAGTCTGGCTTTGACATGATAGTCCAGGCCTTGACTGATACCACAGCAGTGATCACTGAAGAGGAGTGGTCGGTCGTGCGCAACCTCATTGATGAAGCACGCATGCTGTTCCACAACTTTGTAGACAGTGTTCAGTCTAAAACTACTTCAGAACAAACAGTAGTGTCATCACTACCAACTATGTCTCTAGGCGAAGCCACCCCTGAAGCTGTGCCCACTACAGATAGTAGTCGTCAACCAATGAAAGAGGCTGAGACTGGACTGGTGCAGAAATTCTTGTCCAGATTGAAGAATGTGTTCCATAGTAAGCAGCCAGATCAAAGCAATGAAGATTTGCAGCACCAAGATTTGCAACCCAGGCCTAAGGATGTCCCAGAAATTGCTGCACTCTTCCAGGAAGTCAGTGGAGATTATGAGCATTGGAAATATGTGAAGCAATCTTTCAGAGCTTACCTGAGAATAGAGGACACTGGAGGCCAGCCTGAAATGATGGATATGCTACCAGCGCTCACCATAGGACCTGGTCTCTACTTGCTGTTCTTCAGCTATGAGTGTGACTTGAAGAGCAGTTTTCAAGTGTACTACGAAACTGCTTCTGGTGACACTACTCAGCGTGAGCAGTCTACAGTCACACTGGAGGAGATGTTACTTTCTTCGCTCTCAAGCATTTCTTGCTCCAATTCATTGGCCAATAGCATGAGTCTAGAGGAAACTGGAGGCTTAGATATGGAAGACATCCTAGACTCCTCCAAGTCTGTGGCCTACATTGTTGGCACACACAGAGACAAAGTCTCAGAAGAATATGTCGCTAGCTTTGACGAGCAGTTGCAACAAGTCATTCGCGACACTGATTTTTTTGAGAAAGGAGTCGTGAAGTTTTATTCAAAAGATAAGCTTGTTGTCTCCATAAACAACATGAAAGGTGGAAAGGAAGAAGTAAGCCAAATTCGCCTGCTATTAGAGAACGCAATGCAGAAGCACTTCAAGAAGTTGCGAATTCCAGCTGTTTGGCTTTTGTTCAGTCTCTGTCTTCGAATGAAAGATGTGAGAACAGCCAGCTTGGAGACTTGCTTGGAGTTGTCCAAAGCCTTCAATATGACAGAGTACGAGACCAAAGTCGCTCTGTGGTTTCTCCACCATCATGCCGGTGTGATGATGTATTTCCCCAATGTACCTTGTGTAGAAGACCTCGTCATCATAGACATCCAGGTAGTGTACGACAGCATCACTTGTGTCATCCTTAAAGCCATGAGCTTTAGCAACACAGACCAAGCCGTAGCAGAAAAGTTCAGATCAACAGGTCAATTTTCTATGAAAGATTTAGAGTCTGCCACATCCAAAATTTCAGGAGATCTCATTCCACCTCTCCAACTTGTAGCTTTGCTGGAGTATCTTCATATTGTAGCTCGTATTGTTAATACTGGAAGTTCCGCATTCTCCTCAGAGGACAAAGATGAAATTTACATCATGCCCTGTGTTCTACGCAGTGCCAGCAAAGGTGCACTAGAGGCAGTCTCCAGAGACAAGTCTCGACCTTCATTTATAGCACCATTGAGGATTCGCTATGTGTGTGGTTTTGTACCTATCGGTGTTTTCCCTGCTGTGACCGCCAGCTTCATAGGTAACAGCTCCTTCATACTCAAAGAAACAGAGGTGATGAAGAACCTTGTGCAATTTCACTTTGGCTCTGGCTATGCTTTGATTTCATTCCTAGCACATCCCAAGTCTTACGAGATTGTCATCTCTCAGCTTCCTAGAGGCAGTTTTGAGCCACACGTGCTGTGTTCAGAGTTAAGGAAGGAGATTGAAGCAACCTTTGAGAAGGTAAGCTCACGAATGAACTATGGGTACTTCATGGACTACCAGTTCGGGTTTGAGTGCCCCACTCAACCTGAGGAGGAGCATGTGTGTGTAGTGGATAGTAATTCATCTTGTCCACCTCAAGCTATGCTCTGTCTACAAAACCTGAAGAATCGATCACCCAAAGATACACTGAGTAGTCACAGAGTATGGTTCGGAGAGGTACGTGCAGTGACTGTTATATATACTATAGATTACTAATTATGTTGTTTTTTTTAGCCATTGAAAAGCACAAGTGCAGCTGATTCTGCAATTCAAGACTCACCTTCTCAGTCCATAGGTACAATATAATCTTTAGATTAGTGTAATGTTACTAATTACTTTTTTAACGGAATTTCAGATCCCAACCTCACATGTACTGCTGTTATGCAACTATTTCACGGTGAAGTACCATTTAGTCGAGCCCACAATCTGGGTGTACATCTCGGGATCAAGCATGCTATTTTGGAAGATCTCGCATACCAAAAAAATTGTCAAGATATGATGGCAGCAGTTATTAGTCATTGGCTGGAACATGGCGAGAAGCCATCGTGGGACCAGCTGGCAGAAGCGGTGGAGTATTGTGGGTACAGGGTCATCGCTGAGAAGATCAGATCAAAATGTGAATTATGAGTGTCTATAGACACTGTGAGATTGTTTTACTGATTTCATTTTGCAACAAACAAAATTAATTTTTAGGTATACTCATTAGGACAAAATATTTATTAACATGTTAACTGCAATGTAGTAGGGTAAATACTTACTTTTATCAAATGTGTTCGTGCTAAATATTATCCACCCAGATCAATTTAAAGTCTATTTTATTTTATTTTATCATTTCAGTAATTGTCCATGTTAGGGACTAGGCTATGAGAATTCTTTTCTCAGGAACTAGTCAGACTAATACACTCAATAACTCAATTGAAGCAGTTTTATCCTTTAAGAGGCAAGTTAAACTATAAATTGAGGACAATAATGAATCAAGTATAGCGAGTGTTTGTGTGTGCATGCGTGGGGGGGGGCGTAAGTGATTAAGTTGCAAGGTGATGAATAATTTGCAAATGGTGTATTCTGTATTCTGGTAGTTCAAATATAGAATTAGAATTACGTATTAGTTGGTGGGTTACAAAACAGGGCGAAATTCTGAGGCAGTAAAAATAACATATTTTGAATATAAATAATTGAGCTACACAAATTAAATGATGTCTATTAACTGTGGATTATTCTCCTGTACACCATTTCGTGATCTTTCTTGAGTTATTTCATCACTACTCGCAAGTGTATCATCATTTTCCATTCTCTTGCTCAAGTCAGTTTTTGTCTCCCCTATTACTTCTTCATCTTCAGTAAAAGCTTCCACACTTAGTTCCACCTTCATGTCACCTTCAGATGTAGCACTCTCTGAGTTGTTGGGATCATTCATGGAAGATGATGTAAAGGCAATATCTGACTTAGCCTGCAGATCATCATTTTCTGCGAGCTTTAGCCCATCTTCCTCTAATTTGTACTTTTTGGACTTGTTTGTTTGTTTTTTTAAGCAATAAACAATTACAATTATCATTATAATTGATACTGGCAATATTATTATTAGGATGCTAAAAGCTCCGAAACGCTCAGAATGTTTTGCCACTGTATAGATCAATACATACACACAAACACATACACGAAATATTATGTATGTTATGATAATTTATTTTCCTTTGTAATAACTGAGTATATTGGAATTATAGCTAACATTCTTGTCTATTACTGACTTTCTGTTAGTTTCATTCTGTGTTCTAACTTCTAACCTTGAGTGCAGTTATAGGAACCCCTCAAGTCATATCCAGACCTGCAGCTGCATTGGTATGATCCCGCTGTGTTGATGCAGTTGTGCTCACACTTGGAGAGACCATTAATAGCACATTCATCAATATCCAGACATTTAGAGCTGCTGTTATTTTCTGGAGCATATCCATCATTGCAGGTACAATGGTAGGAGCCTTCAATGTTGGTACACTGGTGTTGGCAGAGGTTATTATCTTCTCTACATTCATCAAGATCTGTAATAGGAAAAAAGTCTACTGATAGCTACGCACTGAGTTCTACTCATTATGGTACATTATACTACATACCTAATTCAGCTTATGCACAGTATACAGAATGACATAGCTTATAACTTCACATGTGACATCAGTCATTAGATCCTTACCTACACATTCAAATTGACCTCTCATGATATATCCATCACTGCAGCTGCAAGTGTAGGATCCGTTTGTATTATGACAGTTCTGGTCGCACCTATTCAAGAGTGGTTCTAGCGATTCCATGCTGATGCTCTGATTGTTGTGAGACTCTTGGCCTTTCAAACACTCATTTATATCTAAAGAAAAAAAATTCCTTATGCTTCAGTCTATATCCAAATTCAGCACAATACCAGTTATGTAGAGTAAGTAGTTGAGGCATCAATTAATTACACGCAACTAGACACTATTCTAAACACACTCACAAACACAACTAACACTCAATTGTAACACATTCAAGAATGTTTTATATAATCATAAATGCAACTAAACAGGATTCTAGACACACTCACAAACGAAACTAAGCACTCTACTAAAAACACACTCACAAACGCAACTAAACAGGATTCTGAACAGACTCACAAGCAAAATTAAGCACTCTACTATCAGCACACTCACAAACGCCGCTATGCATCTGGTGATGCCTCACCGTCACATCCATGCTGGTCTTCATTTAGATAATATCCAGTCAAGCAGCTGCAAATGTATGACCCTATAGTATTGGTACAGTTTTGATCGCAGTAGTCTATTTCCTCTAGGCATTCATCGATATCAGAGCAGCCAAATCCATCTTGGTCCAGCTGATATCCTTGTTGGCAGCTACAACTATATGACCCCTTGGTATTGCTGCAGTTTTGGCTACACATGTCGATCTTTTCAGCACATTCATCAATATCAATACATGTGAATCCATTGATGCTCAATCTGTAGCCTTCGTCACAACTGCACGTGTATGAACCCATAGTGTTGAGGCACTTCTGGTTGCATCTGTTTAATATTTTCTTCTGGCACTCGTCAATGTCTACACATGTGTGGCCGTCAAGTATTAGGTAATATCCAGAGATGCAGCTACAGGAATATGATCCTGGAATGTTCTTGCATTCTTGGCTGCAGTTGCTGGTGCCTTCATCACACTCGTTGATATCTGAGCAAAGAAGGGAAAGAATGACTGAGTTTACTCAATGCACTGATACCAGGCCTAGCAGCCAAAGCCATTCTTAGTTCAGCCACAAGAATAGAAACTATAGCAGTGTGGGTCCGTCCACAACGTCATGGAACAAATGAATAATTTTTAACTTTAATTTCACACACATTATTCATTCATTATTCATGTACAATGCCAGGTTAAGATTATAGGCCTGCACACTATATTCATTTCTGATGTGTACTGCAGAGGGAGAGGCCAGTTGTTCATATACTACGCCAGGCCCCCGGCTCACACAGATTCACTCTCATGCTGATTTCTGATTTCACAAAAGTAGCTGACAGGAATAGCCTCGTAAAATTACCATTCAAGTTAGTAAGAGTGGGGTTGAAACTACGGTCAGCATGTGGCTCTCTCGTGGTGGATCTATAAATTGACTGATAATGAGAGGATTAGCAGCAACCTCGGACAGAGTTCAGTTAACTGCCCATTGGAAGAATATCACTCTTAATTAGATAGCAATTATTATGAGTGACCTTTTACTTAGACAAATTTCAGAGATATTTTGCATTAAAAATAGCCATACTATGTAACTGCAGCCTAAAGTGATTTCTATGGCTATACTGGACTACTGAGACTTCTGTGGGTGTGATGTCAGGACAAGACTGACTTAAGGCAATACAAATTGGGAATGCATCATGGTCGAGCTACTAAACTTTAGCGCAACTGATTTTGCAGTAAACAATACAAGATATTGATGGCGGTGTTGAGTTCTACAATGCATTACAGTCATCATTTTAATCGTCATATTTAATTAAAATTGACAGCTATAAGCATGTACAAATTAATAGACAAAATTTTGTTTCTGTACTGTTAAAATGTTTTTTAGATACAAACGCTCTTACTGTCCTAAGTAGATCCTGTGACCCAGAGTGCAATTATATAAAGATAAATACTAGTTGATGCAATACTTTGATATTACTTTATAGCAATGCTCTATTTATAATAATGTGTTGGAAAAATTTGTTCACTTTTTTTTAACTAAAACATTTGTTATGTAAATGTATAATTAGCCTACAGTACATCCATCAAACACTCACCATCACACGAGTGGAGATCTCTTCCTAGTCTATACCCTGAATTGCAACTACAGTTGTAAGACCCCAACAAGTTGTGGCAGTTTTGAGCACATGCACCAATACCCTCCAGGCATTCATCCACATCGTCGCAGCTCAGATTGTCCGAACTCAGTCTATAGCCTCGGTGACAGCTGCAGTTGTATGACCCTACAGTGTTGTGGCACAACTGCTCACAGCCATGCTGTCCACTGGAGCACTCATCTATGTCATCACACATGAATCTGTTCATATTGAGGTTGTATCCAGCGTCACAACTACAGGTATAGGTTCCTACAGTATTGTTGCAGTTCTGCTCACACTGATCTGATCCTTCCTCACATTCATTGATATCTAACAAGGACGACATTTAAATGCAAATAACATGTCTGAAGAAGTGCAGTCACTAATCTATAGCCAGTCAATGTCAGTTACACATATGTAAAGCAGTTTGGATTTGAATACCCTACTGTATGTCTAAGAACCCATAGACCACTTATTACAGAGCCCAAATGGCAAATAAGTTGCAGAAGATATTAATTGTAAAATAATTTCCAAGCAAATTAATTCAGTTTTTTTTGTTGCTGTCGTTGAAGATTAAAAATCAAGTAAACAATTGAATTTCAGCATCAATATAGCTAGATAATGCAAGTAAATCCTAATTTGAGGTGTGAAATGCACATCAGGTGGCAATATTATAGTGTTAAGTGTTGTAGCAAGAAAGTATTAAGATGTATGTTTAACATCCATATCTATTGGCATAAATCTTTTTCAATGACTTTAGCTTAAACTCCTTACCCACACATTTGTAATAATCCCTCAATCTATAGCCAACAGTACAGCTACAGGCATAGGCATCAGAGGTCCTATAACAAATCTGGTCACATTCATATGAGAAGTTTAAAAGATGACTACCACAAGCATGTGGTCCGCACTCATCAAGATCTAAAATAAAAGACATTTAATGCAAATGTAGCCTAAAATCATGTATATAGCTACAGTTGGAATCTATTAATATGGGAATACATTTTGACTTTAGTATGCTACCAAACACTACTCTTGAGCTTCGATAAAAATTTGCAGAGATTTAGCTAATGAAAATCTTTTCATTAAATGTTGACATTAAAAATGTGAATGAAAACTATAGCTACAATTAGTTTATAAAAGATTGTGATGAGCACATAAGTATATTATATACCCCTCCCACACAAGTACAATAAATGCCCTTACCCACTTCTAATTTTATAGAAATTTTACTAAAATTGTACTAGTAGTTTAGGTAACTCTCAGTGCATTTGCACAGGAGGGATATAGTAGTCTTCCTGGCTCTCTGTCTGTCCGTCTGTCAGTCTGTTTGTCAGTCTGTCTATCTATCTGTCTGTCTGTTTATCTATCTGTTTGTCTGTCTGTCCATCCGTCCGTCTGTCTGTCTGTCTGTCTGTCACGCTCTAATTTTGGCGAGATTACTGACAATTAACAATCGATTTATGTATAAACTTACTCAAAACAATGATGTAAAACCTTAACATGCTACTTTTTAACTAATTGCAAAACAGATGCTATCAGCTCCACATAAGTACTAACTTTTGTAGGTACCAACCCCTTCTGTCAGATGGTAGTCAAGCGAGCTAATAACTCTTGCAGTTTTACCATAGTTTTTCTATTTGCTGAGAAGTTAACCGAGTGCTTAAATTGGAGTTTCACATTAAAACTACCAGTGAGTGTTTTTTCATGTTTAGCTTCTCTCACAAGTTCTTTCAGTTACTGATTGTACATTATCCTGATTTCAAATTTACTACATTTATATATTGGAGGAGATTAGAAACATATTTGGAAAAGCAGAGCAAAAACGCTAACAGATGAGATTACTGGCACTATTATCACTTTCATGAAGCACACTTAGTTCCCTTACCAGATCTATCACTGGTAAGTGTGCTCATGGAAATCCTATCCCATAAAGTTTTCATCATTCTTACCATAACAGATATATTGCTGACGCAGGCAAAACCCATATCGACAGCTGCAAGTATATGAACCATTAGTATTGGTGCATGTTTGATAACAGCGATCAGTTCCTTCTAAACATTCGTCCACATCAGAACAGCCAAGTCCGTCTCGGTCCAGCCTGTATCCTGGTCGGCAGCTGCAAGTGTACGATCCAATAGTATTGTGACAGACCTGACTACAGGCGTCTGTTCCTTCCGCACATTCATCAATGTCATCACACGTGGCACCATCACTGTCCAATCTGTAGCCATTGTTACAGCTGCAGCTGTAAGAGCCAATGGAGTTGTGGCAGTTTTGGTCACACGTGTCCGAGTTTTCAGAGCATTCATTCACGTCTAGGGAAAGAGATTAGATGTGTGATTTTTTTTTCTTCTATCATAATATTTGAGACAATTGTTAAGGCACTGGTTCCTGCTAGTGTTATACTATTAACCGATTACACGCGAATAATAATTTTCATTGCGCCTTACGTAATGCGGTCACGGGCGCACGCGAGACACAGAGGATTGATTGCTTGGTGGGAGGGTGACACTAAACGAGAGAGAGAAGATGAACGGTTGAAGATTGCCTCGGGGACAGTATTATCGAACGATAGAGTACGCTCTAGGCTATTGGGAAAGCATAAATTCGACGCTAAGGAGCTGTTCCCGACTTAAAAATAACAAAGTACTCGCACCGTTTGGCAAAAACTTTTAGGGCATCACACCGCGGCTCTTAGTAAGCACTCTAGTAAGGTTGGAAGTATGGTTTCATGGCTGAAGCAGTTTGCTACTGGATCATAGAGATAAGAGAAAGTGTTTTTGTACACATTTGTCTTACAATCAGGAAGAATTTGTTGATATTTATTTAGGGTGTGTATTATTTTGAACTGAGCATCTGTTATAAATTTTGTGAACAGAGAAGCTTTTTTATTGGCTTTTGTGTATGAAAAAGAGTACATCACAAATGAATGATAGAATATTTGAGTGTATTTAGTTTGGTACTCCAAGGTGTCTTTACTTTTGATGTGCTGGTAGGCTGCATTGTTGACAGAATAGCTTGTGATCTTACTATCAAGTGCAACTGGTCATAACATAATAGAAGTATATGTCAGAGGGCTCCCTGCAGTCTCACCTGTTATATAACAATATTTGTTTTTACTTTTTGCTATAAAGAATGTGGTTGAAATTCCTGTAGAATCGCTACCTTTCAGAATCATCAATTCCGTTCTCTCGGCAGAGTCCTTGACCATCTAGTAACTACTACAGTCACTACACCCATCAGCACTGAAGTCATTCTTCCTGTCATCAAACTCCTCATCACTACCACCAGAGTTACTGCCATCCTGGTCACTGCCATCCTTGTCACTGCCATGCTGTGCCAGGTCAAGAATATTGTCTTCATCACTAGGATGCTGAAGTGCCAGTGTTCCACTTGCCAAGATAGCTTTCTACTTGTCATATAATGAGCAGTTATAGCTAAAGTAATATTGGTTTGTAAAAATTATTCTGTGTACCTTTATTATTATTATGAAATATATTTTCAATTTATACTTTATAAGAAGGAAGTCTTATTGTTGTGACAAAATTTACTCAACATTTTCTTATGGAAGTCTATGTATTTTATAAGCCTAAAAGATACTTACAACAATATAGAATCGTCTGCAATTGTGATTGGTGGCTTCCTTGACTCCACAAAGCTGTAGGGCGAAGTGGACGCGGAGACGCATTTTTGACGCTTTGACGCGTCCTCTGCGGTTATCGAATTTTCCAATTTAGACGCGTGTACGCGTCAATCGGTGTTAATCGGTTAACTGGTAGCATATCAGATATTTAATTAGTTCTTATGATTGCATGCAGTAGACTCACCTGAGCATCCTCTCAAATCTGAATCCAAAGAATATCCACTACGACAAGAGCAGTAGTAAGATCCATCAGTATTGTAGCAATTTTGGGCACAACCTCCGTTATTAGCCTCACATTCATTAAAATCTATGGGAGGAAAAAACTTCACTTAAATTTTGCATTTTGATTTCTTATACCCATATATACTTTCACTTGTGAAATATCTACTACCACAAAGTCGTTGGTATGATATAGTAGCTACAGTGGAGTAGGAAGTGGGAGGTGGACCAGGGAAGCCAATGGCCTCTCTAATAATTCTTAAGGGGAGCCTGGCCCCCCCAATTTTTTCCATGCTCAAACTACATTACACTAATGATGAGTGATCTTTATAGTTAAATTACAGATTCAATATTATATAATAGGTTGCATGTAACACCTAGCAGTAGCCAAATCAGCTACTCATATACTCGTTCAGATGCATCTTTTTTCATTTTTAGCAGCTTCTAGCTACAAAGCTTGGTTTATTAGAAACCAAAAGAAAACTTAGTGTAGCGCAGTCTTCTCTGAGTAATTTTTTCTTTTGATTGGAAAGCAATGACTCTAAACTAAATACACAGGTACATTTTGATCTCAGTAGCAACATCTTACTAGCTATAATATATTTTGCACATTAAAAATATACGATCTAAAATACTGCCTAAATTCATCAAGGGAAAGACTAGTGAGTGTTAACATATTACCTTAGCTAACACGTTTATGCTTTAACAGCTTTCAATATTTCCTTTCTACAACATTCTGTGTAGAAGGTATTTTTTTTTAAACCAAAACTTGAAAGGAGTCGCAAATTAACATTTTTGAAATATCAGGGGAATTTCTCATCTCCATAAAATTGATGAAATTTTTGTGGTAAATGTGACCATTAATATCATAATTTTCAGGGAGGTAAAACCAGTTTTAGGGGGGAACAAATGTACCCTAACAATATGCTCTTAACATTGGCTCCCCCCACCCTCCCTCCCCCCCCACCCTCCCACAAATATTTCCATCTTCCTACTCCACCATGCAGTAGCTAATACTGTTGGGGAAGTGACATTATCATGTATAAGTAGTGATTGAGCAAGAAATATTTTTTACTTTTGGCAAGAAAGGCTAAAACTAAAAACTAGAACTAATTTCTAGAAGATAAATCCTTAAACTTCCAGCAAAGTGGATGAAAAAAAATATTAAAAGTAAGCAATTTTTATAGTAACAATAATTCACCTTGAATCATGTAGCTGATTGCCTTTAAATAAAAATATCCTAAATATAATTAATTTATATGCCCAAGATTTGATAGAAATCGGCTTTATCTATAATGGAGAAAATTGTCACTTGAGCTATAGCTAGGAGTCCAAATGTTGAAGACTTTGAGAATCCACACAGATAAATAAATTAAAACCTATCAAAATAAAGCCTATTGATACTAAATTTTCAGGTAGCTAGCATTACGGAAGCTTTGAGTTCTTTATTTAGTGTGAGGTCTAAAATCTCTCTGCCAGAACAACACTACACTGTTTAGAGATACACAAAAACACAATATAACTATATTTTGTATTGTTCAAATATTTTTATCTACTGTGCCTCTAATCATAATTGATAAGTTTGTGTCATAAGTAATAGTGATAATAGTAGTAGTAGTAGCTATTTCGGTAATAAAAGCACCAACAACAAATCACTCAATACCTGAGCAACTTCTTCCATCTTCTTCCAAATAGTAGCCATGCGGACAGGCACAATGATAGGAGCCATGTTCATTCACGCACGAATGGCTACAGCCACCATTGTTAGTGGAGCACTCATCATAGTCTAACAGATGACATCACAAAAATGATTACTGAAATTTAAACAGTTATTTTAAAGTGACGATTTATATAATTAGCTAAACCAATACAAACAGCCAGCACTGACCACTGCAGGTCCTTTCATTATTGCTGAGGATATAGCCTTCATTACATGAGCAGTGAAAGGAGCCAACGTCATTTTCGCAGACTTGTTCACACCCGCCATTCGTTGTGGCACATTCATTGATATCTGATAAGAGATGAAACATCAAATTTGTAACAATTTCATAGTACACAATAATGGCTAGAATAAGTGATTACAGCTGCTCTGGATAGAGCTTTTGAAAATAATGAGATCATACTGAAATGAAAACTAGTCAGCTACATGTATATATTATTATACTATAGCTACAAAGTAAAATAAGACAAAAGAATGAATTATTAACAAGACAAAAGAATGAATTAAAAAGACAAGAGCAAGTTCTTAACCAACATACCAATGCAGGTGTGGCCATCAGTTGACAACCCATACCCGTCACGACAGGAACACTCAAAGCTGCCGGATGTGTTGATGCAATCCTGGTCACAGTTGTGGTAAGGTGAGGCGCATTCGTTCACATCTTATAACAAAACACAACAACATGAACTTGCAGCAGTCAATCATTTGTATTGTATTGTTGAACCTGTTCTGCAGCCGTAACCAGTCCAGCCTGATGGACAGTTGCAGCGATTATGAGCAACACAAGTGCCTCCATTGGAACAAGGAGGATTGCATATTGCTATATAATAGAATGGAAGCAAGGTATAAAAAAAAATGTCAAGAAAACAATCTGAAATTTTTTACGAGTGCAAGAAGATCCACTTCGGGAATAGCCATCACAGCAATCTAATACTTCCGTATATTCAGTGTAATATCCAGTGCTAGGTATTCTAGTAGATACTTGTCTGAAAAAAAAAAAATAATAAAAACAAAAATGCCACAATAAATATTGAGTCAAAAAACTGCATAGCTTTATAGCTGCTTTTTACCTTGAACATCTACTCCATCCGAACCACCCACATCTAGTCCAGTGAGTGGAATATCCTAAACGGTATTGGGTGTAGGATATTCTATCTGATGAACTCCGATAGCAAACTCCTTGCTGTCTGTATGATATAGTTGCACAGTATAGTTATTCAGCGAGCGAGCGAAGCGAGCGAAGCTGACTATCAGTCGTGTTCAATTGAGATTTCAGATATATATATATATATATGTAGGTATGTATGCGTACGTCAAAAAATTTCGCCCGCGCTTCTAATTACGTAAGTTAGGTAAAGCGTTTACAGTTCCGGTATTTTTCAATTAACGAGCACGGAGAATCAACTAAGTTTCAACCAAAAAGTTTATAGCTACTCTCTTCTTGGCGAAAGACTGAATGGCAAATTGTCAAGCTGCGCTTCTTTGCCACTGCGTTCGAAGTTTATTAGGTAATTCTGTTATTGTTAACTCTTCATGCCTAATCATTGCTATTATTTAGCGATTTCCTTCACAAATTATCTTTACCTATACTCATATATTTACTCGCTCGCCATGCATTTGCGCTATTCGAGCGCACCACTAGTTTACTCAGGTGCTTCTGGAATACGAACTAGTTCAGCGAGCGAGCGAAGCGAGCGAAGCTGACTCTCAGTCGTGTTCAATTGAGATTTCAGATATATATATATATGTATGTATACGTACGTCAAAATATTTCGCCCGCGCTTCTAATTACGTAAGTTAGGTAAAGCGTTCACAGTTCCAGTATTTTTCGATTAACTGGTGCGAAGAATCCTTGTTTCAACCAAAAAGTTTATAGCTACTCTCTTCTTGAAACAATTGTGAAGTCTTTGTCAAGCTGCGCTTCTTTGCCACTGCTTTCGAAGTTTATTCAGGTTGTTAACTCTTAATGCCTAATCATTGCTATTATTTAGGAAATTATCTTTACCTATATTCATATATTTACTCGCTCGCCATGCATTTGCGCTATTCGAGCGCACCACTAGTTTTAGTAACTCACCCCCGCACAGCCACTGCACATATTATACAGAATATAAATGGAACTACAGTTGTACGCTTCATTTTGACCTTCTAGCTGAACCTCATATCGGGGAAAAACAATAACGCTGCAAGCACCGCACAATAATAATCACGATGAATGTCGTCAAGATGTAAAATATTAAGTAAATTCATTTGGTCACAAGCTTCCCCCCTGGAGCTGCTGTACCGAACGAACGGGGCGGCCATTCGACCTTTTACCAACCATCGAGGGGAACCGGCATGGCAGTATCAATTTTTTTTTTTGTCTCATTTACTTACGTATGACTGTGTACACGTACGTAAGTAAATGGGACAAAAACAACCTAACCCTGGGGACAATCATGCACCTAGTCTCGCAAGCCAGACCCTTTACCAGACGCTACGCGGGGAGGCGGGGCGGGAAGCGTCTGGTAAAGGGTCTCTGTGGTTGTACTCAGAGCAAACCGCGGGCGCCGTAACAGTAATTAGACAACCACTACCACATTCCTCTAGAACAGACCGTTCTCCGCGTTTAAAAACTAATAAGTGGCAACACTGTAGGGCAGCATGACTCCTCTGAATACATGACAGGTTTGATGCAGCTATAGCATGCTCTGAAATTGGCAACCCTTTAGTTGTATTTTTGGGCCTTGAAAAGCTGGCTAGCTTGCAGATGGATGGGTTTAGTCTCGCGAGCCAGGTGGTCTACCAGGATGCTGCAATAATCTGCCAAGAACTTGCATTGTTCACTATGGTTGCAAAAAAGGGATGTTTGGTCGCTGCAATTGTGTGAAACCAGCTCTTCAATGTACGGCACCATGTGCATGTGACGGACAAGACAGTGCATCAAAGAAAAAGAAAAAAATTACTGAATTTTTTTCGCTTGGATAATTTCCACAACAGTGTGATTTATACAATAATATTCTTGTGTCAACAATTGTGTATTCATGAGCTTAGCTGGGTTGGTAAAGCGTCGACATTAGCTGAATGAAAGTTAGAATCGCTTATGACCCCATAACAATCCACATTGACTAAGAGAGTGAATATCGCAAGTGCAAAAGAGTGGCTAAAAATTAGTGTGGAGTGCACAAGTACAACACAGAAACTCAGTCTGTGAATATACATTTTGACAGCTACATTGTAGCTGACATTCTGGCTCAATTACTTGTCAACAGTTCAAGAAAGTTAAAGAAACAACTTTTTTTTCTTTTGGAGAAGCTACTTGCATGTAACTATAGTAGCTAAAGAGCTCAAAAGTGGAGGGGTAAGGCCACCACAATAAAAAAAAAATAAAAATAAAATAAAAAGTTATTCTTCTTTGCCAACCTTTGTGGAGATTACTTTATTCTAAGACTTCAAAATTGAAGCAAAATAATATTTTCTAAATTAATTAGGTAAAGGGTCTGGCTGGCAAGATTACTACACTGCTTGTAATTAAAAAAACCCAATAATCACTAACTCTTACGGTAATAAAATAAAACCATTAGCAAGTACTATTGTAAGAATTCACAATCACAATGTAATATGAATTATTTTGATTTCTAGCTATGCGACAACACTATCCCATAAATAAAGGGACTCCTGCACACTAAATGTTGCCACACGACCTGCCGGACACCATATAAGTGGCAACGTTGTAGGGCAGCATGACTCCTTTGTGCAGGAAGTCCACAATAGGTTTGATGCAGTTACAGCACGCTCCGAACGGAGAGATGAGCACATAGAGGAAGGCTGCCAGGAATCCCAGGGGGAAGGCGATGAAGAGAAGAACAATGAACCAAATGATGGACCAGCACCACTGAAGACCCATGCTTGAGAGTTATCTTGGTCACTTGATCTGGTAAGGTGTGGCACAGGAAGATTCACAATGACTGCTGAAGAAAAATAATGAATAATAAAAATAGAATCAAAAAATACACTAGTTTCCACCATCCAATCATACTGATAACAATAAACCACCATTTTTATACCTAGCTATTTAGTTTTCTTACTGCATCATCAATACCAAAACAAATCATTGCTACAGAAGTCCACCCATTTATTTAGTTTTTTTATATTTTATGTGTCACTGGTAAAATGTCACTCATTTTCAAATAGAAGTTCAACACTACATACTGGAGACACTTTTAACCTCTATAGATTTTTTGATAAACATCTGCTTATTTATTATTTTTTACCAACTCTCACTAATAATATTTTGATGTTTTGTTGTGTATAAATTCATAGCCAATTAAAAATAATTAAAGCACTCCTGCTACATGACCACTCACTCACCATCTACTACTAGTACTATAACCAGCAACCAAGACCTCACCCCTCCCAAGAAAAAACAAAAACCAACAAACAAAAAAAAACAAAAAAACAACAACTGAGCATAATCAAATACTCATGCCTACACTAAAAAACAAACAAAAAAAAAACAAAAAACTAGACTGAAAAAAAGAGAAGAAAAAAAGCGCACAATAAGTTACATTTACCACACACACACACACCACACAACTGATGCTGGTAAGACATTGTACTTGTACGGCTGCTTGTGCAGTGGCTCATGAATGCGTATTAAAACTAGTGATGCGCTCTAATAGCACAAAATAGCGAAGCGAGCGATGTATATGTATATGGGTGTATATGAGAATGGATGTCCTCTGATAGATGCCTTTTCCTTCCTCTTGCAGTACAAAAAGTAGTGGGGATATTAGCTTCTTGTTCACATGGTGTGGCTGCATTTTCAGTGTCTTCAAGAATAGTTGAGTCTACAGCTGTATCAAGTTGATTGGTACCGTAATCCTCAGGAATAGTCTAATAAATAAATTAGGAACATTTAATGGCTTTTCAAAAAGAAAGATTCTTTACTTTGCTACCTGTTTCTGTTTCGTTTTAGCTCTCCTCCTCCTTGCCCTGTCTTTTTCATTTCTTATCTCTCTCCTTACTAATTTTTCTTCTGGAGTTTCTAACGCCCTCAAAGCTCTTGACCGAGCTTTCTAACGTTTTGTCTCTCTTTCGCAGAATTTGTTTCACTGGGCATCGCTACTTCGTACGGCGGGTAAACTAAACAAAATGTTGCTAAGAAGGCTACCCGGCCTGCGCAAGCGCGTAGGAGAAAATGTGCACACGTACGCCCACGCAAGAACAAAAACTATTCCTAGACCTAAATATATCGCGGACTCATTAGTAAGTCAGCTTCGCTGAATTAGCTGGAGTCATTTTATATAGTACTCAGCAGATTATACAGTAAAGAACTTGTCAGATGACACTTCAAAATGCGAAATTTATCACAAATGCTGACCTTTTCTCTTTCAGTTCAATGGCACTATTAGTTCCAATCTTAACAGTATCTCCAGTAGGAACTGAAACCTAATACATGATTCCGTCATTCTTGGCTGAAATAATTATAATAATAGTCGTAAATTGCCATTAAAAATGTATGGGGAAAATCGCTGCTCAATTGAAATCGCACGGGGAAAGTGCAATAGTACGTAACTAAGTGAAATAGCACGGTAACTAAGTGAAATAGTATAGGTAAGTGCACACGTGTGCAGCGTTAACCTTGGAAACGTACAGTTCGAGTGGTTTCTAGTTGGAGACAATGCCATTCTTTCCCACAGAAGCTCTATCCTTAGACACAATGTTTTTCAACAGATCAGGAGCTGTAGGTTAAAAACAAAGTTCCAGAGGAAGCTAATCCTGAAATAAGGAGATAGTGAGTGAAAGATACAGTATAGCTACAATTGCAAATGACTTGTAAAACAGCTGGCCTACTATTAGCGAGTCATATCATGGGTAACCATGCATTAGGGATCAATAACACTAATAAAACAATTGAAATAGCACGAGGCGAAGCCGAGTGCTATTTCAATTGTGTTGTTTGTACTATTAATCCTAATTAATCCTAATAGCAAGTTTTTTCAGTTGTAACAGCCAATACGTTTACTTAAAAGTTAACCCGACATTTCGACTTCTAGCCGAAGTCTTTGCTATTAATACAGTAACTGCATCACATTCAACAGAACTTAGAGGACGAGTGATTAGCCCAGTTAACTGGCAATAAGAATTCAAGTTAATTACGCTTGAGATGATGCTAGTATTACTTATATCATTAAAGGTATAGAAAACAGTTGCTAATTAAACTGCACATCCTCAACTCAAAAACTTCATGAAATTAGCACACACAAACAAAAAACAACCAAAAAACAAACAAACAAAAAACAAACAAACAAACAATAACAAAACTACATAGTTACAAAATCATAAGAAACGTCTGCGAAGCTAAAACATTAGAACATTATTACTACTAAGGTTACAATATTAAAATAAATAACAATATGGTTGTGTGTCAGTATCAACAACCACAATGGCACATGTATTTATAAATAATTCATCAGCCCGAGCCAGGTTGGGTAAAGTGTGGTTAATGTTGACATGGTGGTGGTGGTGTGTGTGTGTGTGTGTATGTGTATGTGTGTTCGTGAATCAGGTCAGGGAGAAAAAAAAGGACTGATATAACTAAATGAATGAAGTGGTAGAAGATGATAACACACACCCCAACCCCAAGCAGCAGTTTTGACATGTCCAGTTACTATCCAGAAATGGTGCATAGCAGTGAAAACCACCAGGAACCTAGATGTGAAAACCACCAGGAATCTAGGTGTGAAAACCACCAGGATCCTAGGTGTGAAAACCACCAGGATCCTAGGCGTGAAAACCGCCAGGATCCTAGGTGTGAAAACCACCAGGATCCTAGGTGTGAAAACCGCCAGGATCCTAGGTGTGAAAACCGCCAGGAAAACCACCAGGAACCTAGGTTTGAAAACCACCAGGAACCTAGGTTTAAAATCTCATCGGGAAGTCTATGAGAATTTTGTGATTCTCACACTTCTGTTCTATAAAAAGGTTCGCTTTAGCAGGGACAGAGTCCTAATGGAGCATAACGGTGCGCATGAACTCAATGTGTTTGCTATGGATTCACTTTCTCAACAGCCGGACATAATACTATACCAGTGAGAGCACAGGTCTGACTCAGGCAGAAAACAAATAGTTTCATAATAATTGCCACTGAGTTGGTCGTCTATACAGTCATTACACAAGCTAACAAACCATCTCAATTAGCAAGTCCCACTTCATATCTGATGTTCACACTTCCCCAGTGCAGGAAAAATGAATATTGACCACCTCCTCTGCCGTGAGGACGAACAGCAGCAGAAACCATTAGCTACTACACTTGATAAGACTACCAGACAGTACACTATTGACAGAATCCACATCCTTGGGGCAAAACATGGAATCAGCAAAGAACCATCTACATGTAGATCACACACACACACACACACACACACACACACACACACACACACACAACAACAACAAGCTGGCAACCCAACACACATGCACACTCACACACATAACTACCACATAATGCACACATGCATACATATACTTGTCATGTTCTGTTCTGCATCATAGCACACACACACACACACAACACAACATACACACATTGGCTAAAAAAATACTACTAATCTTTCTTTGCCGCAGGGAAAGGTCTTTTATAAAGTAACACAATACACAATCCAACATCTTACAGTCAATACTCTATGACTGGCACATGTTGCTATGTGCAGAAGGCAACCATAAAAGACTGTCAAGTGCATTAAATGGAATTACTACCTCTTCAGACAGACGGAAACTAGCTCTTCAAAGGTTTCGCGGTATTAATAGTGTTTCTGATTTCTAAGTTGCACTCTTTCATCTGACTGAAAGCTATTTTAACCGAATAAACAAGAAGCCATCAATTACGAACACAAGTATAAAAACAGTATTAACACGTGTTGTTTGTTGTTGTTGTTGTTGTTGTTGCTGTTATATTTCAACTGATTGGATCTGTAATAATACATTACTAGCAAATTATAATCAGACTAATGCGATAGCTTTGTCGATACAAAGTCTTGAAATATTTGGCCAGGAGGAAATTGAATTCCACTGTCTGTGATTCTTGGAGTCCAGCCAAGACTGTTGAACTCGCTAATGATCATACCAATACATTACCAATGTACCAATGGCCAGCAGTTATAAGGTCTTACACAAGCCACAAGACAAACTACCCACCACAAATAACAACAGGACGCTTGGGGCTACATTGATAGGTCTCATTCCAAAACCCTGGTGAAGGGTTGCCATAGAAGCACATCAAGAGTAAAGACTAAAATACTAACTCAAGAATGAGAAAATCAATTACAGCAGGAGACAAAATAAAGTTCCGGATTCTGTTCCATAGAACGGCCATTGCACGATTAAAAACGGGGGTGGGGTGGGGGTGGGGAAAACGGTACGCCGTTTGGTAAAAAAAAACGGCCGTTCTGTTCGACCGCGTTACCATTTTAATCTTTCTCATTCACCGCATGCCTCACTAAAAGAAATATAAAAAAATTGTTTATCCAATGACTACGAGAGTAATATTCATTAGGAATCTAACGACAAAGGGTCGTGATTTATACAGACACGACCACAAAGGAAAGAGCTGAACTTTTACATAGCATTTGATGACACCATCTCTTAAGACAATAATAATCCTGATGATCACTATTTAGTGTAGCCAAAGAAACAAATACTTATTAGGAGAAGTTGCTACTACACACCACACAACTCCTCACATGGAGCTTCTCTCATCCACTGACACAACAGTCAGATAATGCCACACTGCTGCATAAATCATCAATGATTTGAGGTGTAAGGGAGTTCAAATGGTCAAATTCCACTAAGCAGCTGTGTTCAGCCATTCCACCAACTGATGGTACATGATATTAATATCTTGGCAAACTGCATAATGTGACATTTACAAAGGGACTCGGTATGACATACCGTTTGTAATCTTATACATCTAGTGACGAAGTGATACTAAATTTTAACATTTTTATAGAAGGAGCTTCACACACATGGGGGAACCTTTTAGTGGTAGGGGTTTCGGATTAACAGGTTGGGTGGGAAGAGTGGGGATAACTATGTCAATTTAGTGTTTGCTATAAATGGAGGAATATTTAAATAGTAGGGGTTTTCGACAAGTAAGAGAACACTTGAATGGTAAGGTTTCAGGACAAATGGAGATTGGTAAATATTTCGGATAAATGGGAAACTAAAGTGACAATTTTCCGGAAGTCAAATAATCACACCTCACAAATATATCTATCCTCCATTAACCATCTATATCACCTGGGATTTCACATTGACACTACATACTCACTGACAAAAGACGGTAAGAGAGAGAGGAATATAAACCTACTCACGGAGGAACCATTCAGGTCTAATGAACGTATGGTGAGAAGTTGACATCAACAACTCTTTCATGAAACTAACACCAAATCTGAGCCTACACCAAGCTGTTTTGGAAGACAACTTTAAACAACTAGATTTTAAGCCTCAGTTTCAAACTGTAAAACCCCGAAATCATTAAATAAGCACATATCTAAGGGTACAACTGTGTACAAGCTACAAGCTGTCAATGTGAAAAATAGCTAAGCAAATCATATTATACAGATACTGTACCTTGGACACCTCAACACATAATAGAATCTTGGTGGCTTACAACTTACAACCACAGGTGGAGCTAGATTAGTAAGATAAAGAACTGGTTATGGTTTACTCATACCTAAACTAACACAAAATTCATTTATTCAGCTATAAAAATATTAGTAATAATAAATAAAACACTCGAGTGTCTTTCCATTCCTTAGGGAGCACTAACCTCACAAGCAGGACAATTACAATATAGCTGTCTACCTATTGTGTTGAGACAAGCTCTCTACAACGGCTACATTCAAATTCCTTACCGGTTAGCCAGTTCGCTAGCAACCGCCCTTTAACTCACCAGCAGTCCGGTGACTCCCGCTCGGCAGATAACCCGCACTAGACGCCGACAGCTCAGGCTTGGATTGGTGCAATGCAGACAACAGACACACAGCTAGAATGGAATGCCAAATGGGAGTGGTTGCACTTGTGCTCTGTGCGAATTGGTAGGCGGGGTTTTATTGAGAGCATGTGTGACGCGCGCGCGTTAATTACAGACGCTTGGTAAAGAGTCGTTAACGCCCCACATACATACTATACTACATAATTATACATTGTAATTTGCAGATTACCCTATTGTCCACTGTACCATTTCTGTCTCACATAACACAATTGGCCGATGCGCATGCAACTAAACTCTTGTGGGGGGACAAAACCGAAACATCTTTCTACACCAGTGTAGACCACTGCTAGTGTAGACCACGGTGCGGCCGACGGGTTAGTCTGGCGTCGCCGACCCTTTTCAGACTACCGACGGACATGCTTCGTGAGGGTTGGCTCCATATACTTGGGGGTGGAGTGTTTATTCCAAAGTAGTTAGTGAATAAGGAGATGTGATTGTCTCCATTTTAAATACTAAAATGTAATCAGTATCAAAAATCAATCCACACATTAAACAGTGTTTAAAAAGGCACTCAGCCACAAAGACAAAGAATTAAAAAGGAATATACAAAAGAAAGAAAGAGGACATATTGAACAAAGGTGTTCAAGTTAAAGGCCTTCACAGGTTCTTCCACTCGCAATGTAGGAACCTATCAGCTGAGGAAGATTGATGCCTTTGTGAAGAAACTCGGTTAATTGGAAGGTGCACTCACAACAAGCAGTGAAGGGTAAGAAGCAGATGTAGAGAGTGGCTGCAAACATACTGAGAGGCCAGACGAGGATGAGGAGCAGTGCTATCCACATTGCTGACCACACCCAAGTTTGTCCTGCTGCCATGGTTTCTTTACGTCCAAATGATTTGACACTACCGGAGCAATTAGTGGTTCTGCTGTTGTAACTGAGATACTTGCAAGAAGGACTCCCTTTCTTCCAGGTTACACTTACACCGTCTTCTTGAATATGCATCCAATAGAGACAAAATTTTCTTTGTGTTGTCCAGACAGCTATTCTATTTTTTCCAGAGGAGTTCTTTGTTGATTATCAAAAATCTAGAGCGAGTTTAATTGGCTTCTTCTGTATAGTTCTCTTCTTTCAAGTAAATTATTTTCAAAAACAACTGCTGTCTTTTCAACTTGAATATTAAAAAGCAAGCTACTGGATGACTTGGACTATTAGATACGATAGTAACTTTGCCCTACTGACAAAAATGAGAAAACATTTCCATTTCTGTTTTCCATAAATGTAAAATAGCTATTCTTTGTTTGTTTGAATACATATTCATCGTAGCAGGTACATAGAAATTCATTAAATTTAATGTAAGCTGATTAAACACATGATATTCCAGTACAACTGGCACACATGTGCTGCGTAGGAGCAGTCGTTGGATGACACCAATTAGCACCATCCTCATATGTGGCTGAACTTGCAACCTCGTGTTAATTCCAGCCAGTCCTTTAAACTCAATCAACAAGTCTGCTCTTCTCTATGAAATGATCACATAATGGTTTGCAAATTGCTTTTGTTTATTTCATACTAAATTATATATACTTTTATTGTCTCCTAGATCATAGTTCAATCCTAGTTTCCATGACAATTTCACTACCAGCTTTGTGTAATGTGCCCCTAATAACCACATGCTAATTGAATCCCAAGATTGCCGCACTCTACCAGGATAGCAGGAAGTGGATAAGTCCAGAGGCTTTGTTGTGGCTCTCCATATGTGATAACAATAAAAGGTGGTCCTAATTAGGCATATGCCAATTGTGGTTCTTATGAATAAATTATTTCATAGCTTGGAGGCCTCAGAAATGATTTTCAAGATATGACAATGGCTTCACTCTCTCAATCTTCTTCTTGGTCTGCTCTTTTTGGATGTTGTTCAACTTTCTGAAAATTCTTGTTGAAATAATTAATCATTTATGCTATTAAGGAACATTCCCTATACATTAAGAACAGCCAATTGTCTTTCAATGATGTATATAAGCAGTAATTTAGCATCCAGAAGTGCAAAACAACAATGTGGTAAGTCTATGAAGCAGATGTATAGGAATGATCTCTCACTAGTGCCCCTAGCTACATGTTCATTTTATAACAAAACAAATAAGACTCTATTGTTTCATTATGAGATTGAGTCAATTAAGTCTTTTTTTTTTTGCAGTTGTTATTGTTTTGTTTAGAGCTACAGTAGCACAGTCATAAAAAAACATTCTTAGCTGAATAAATATAATATTAATAATAAGTCAGTTATATTTTCTTATACTATCAGTCAAAATTCCCTTATAGATAGCTAATAACATAACTTTAATGAACTTTAGTTTAGGTATGTCCATTATTTGCCTTGGCTAATATTTTTATTGTTGTTTTTTCCCCCTAATGACTATTTTTTCAACAAAAAACAACAACAACAAAAAACAAAAAAAACAAGAAAAAAGCATTGCAGCTGATAGAAAATCAATGAGTATAGCTAATTATTATGTTCATGGCAGTAAATGCTAACAGTCTCATTTTTTATTTCTGCCCACAAAACGAAAACTTAGTTATCTAAAATTTTCCTGGAACAAATGAAGACAGTATATTGACTGAACTGACACTACTAAAGTTTCACTAGGAAAAAACCAATAGAACTAAAATTACTATCACAACATTCAAATAACCAAAGTGATACCATAATGGAAGTTAAACGAAGACTAGTTAAAAGTTTGCATTTTGAAAAACTAAACTAAAGCATTGTCTTTTTCATTACTATTATTATTATTGTAATTATAATAATAATTAAATGGACAATGCCTTAGTTTTGCAGTGAATAAGTGAACCGTCCAATCAAATTTTATGCGTTTTCTGTAACCTAGAGCCATGATACAAATCGGTTGTACCATTTCTTTCGATCGGTATGGAATTCACATAGTCTTTTGTCGGCCTTCGGCTCTCAGTTGTGTAAATCCCATGGGATATCGACCTCAACGTCGTGGTGTAACCTATTATTATTGTACATTTTTAACCATGCTCATTGGTGATATAGCAACACTCAACCACATCTTTACAGTGCCTAGTAACAACTTTTCCATCCTCTTAGATCAGTTCCGGATGGTCAAAGGGACTCAGACAGACACCACAGAGCATGACTGTGGTTCTCATTATGTTACCATAACATTACTATGAATCCATAGTAATACACACATTCGTTGTTAATCATTAATTAGCTTGTGTAGTATAAAAGGAGGCAGACTTAGGCAAAGATTTCACTGAGGTAATCTTCAATTGATTCTGACACTGAGGAGAAAATGGCTGAAGTTGATCAAGTTAAAGATTTCACAGCTCCACAACATCCTAGGGAATACTATGTAATGAACTTCAATGAAAGCTACGAAAGTTCCAGCACCGTTTCCACAGCCTCCAATGAAGAAAGGACAAATGTCAGACATAATAGCCACTCGCACACCCTGTATCACCACCTGAGAGCACTTTACCTTATATCAGCAGTTGTTGTGATTGCTATAATGTTTCTATGTGTAACTGCAGCTCTCATATACTGCAAGCAGTACATCAGTATCAAAACCAGCCTAAGTACTGTTGCAAAAACAACAAGTAATTTAAACAGCACTGTGACAACATTGCATTACAGCACACTTGGCCTATCTCCTGGAAACCCTGCCGAATCCTGTGCCAAGATTCTTTACCATGTCCCCCAATCACCTTCGGGATATTACTGGCTGCGTCTCACGAATGGTCCAGCTACTAAAGAGTACTGTGAAATGACCAGAGAGTGTGGTGGAACAAAAGGTGGTTGGATGAGAGTGGCGAACTTCGATATCTTACAAGAAGACTCTACCTGTCCTGAAGGTTCACATCTCATCACTGGATATGGTAATAACAAAATAGGCTGCGTTATGGATCACTTTGAAGGAGGCTGCATTTCTTCTTGGTTTGACACACATGGTTTGAAGTCCACTAAAATATGCGGTTCTGCTTTCAGCTATCAATTTGGGCAACTCAATGGATTTAACATAGGAAACTCGAGTCTAAGAAGTGTCAACCCTCCACTAGACTCAAACTATGTGGATGGAATCAGCTTCACGTATGGCCATCACCCAAGAAAGCACATTTGGACATTGGCTGCTGGTGGCTGTCCTTGTAGCAGAAATAGGCCAGGCTTCCTGAAGGACGATTTCTACTGTGGAAGATGGAGGTGCAAGAGCAACTGCTTAGCTGATCCCAAGCTATGGATTGGTTTCGGCATCTGCCATTCCCAGCAGCCAGATTATTTCTTTAAGAATCTCTCTGAACCAGCTACTTTAATAGAAATGAGAATGTGTCGAGATGAAGACAGGAATGATGAAGATCTTGCTCTAAATGCTATTCAGCTATATGTGCAATAAGGGACTTAATGCTGTGTTGTAACTTACTTGTATTGAAACTGGCACATACATTCACCTTCACTGTCTGTAACCCCAAAGTATTAGCTATCTGATTGCTGTTTTTTTTTTTGTTTGTTTTTTTGTTTTTAATATTGAAGGCAACTTCATCATGTGCACTCTGTCTCTCAAGACTCTAACACAATAGCTAATCTATAAAAAGAAACTGATTGATGAAGTTCTGAAAGACCATACTAATTTTATTTAAGAAGATTAAGAATCAATTAACGTTAATTGACTGTTGCCAAGAGTCGCTAACTTCTAGGTCATATATACGTTGCAGAGCTCTACTAACTCAGGAAATGGGAACACACCAAAAATGGTGGAGAAACTCACCCATACCTAGGAGTTATGAAGCTACAAACAGTTAGTGGAATAAAAGCTGAAAATTTATCTGCCCTTTCTGAACCTTATTTTCAATGATTCTGTCGGATTAGTTAGCTATGTTAATTTTTATCTTGATGTCTATTTTTATGCGATTTTTTTTTTTTTGTTGTGCCACAATTAGAATATATTTTGAAAAACTAATCTGACAGTTTATATTACCTTGTTATTTTACACCGCCCACAAAAAATGGAACGTTATTTGTCCGCTTTCTTTGAGTAATAAAGCAAATTAGATCAAACTGGTCTGGCAAAGTTTACAAGCTGCACAACTCTAATGTCACACCCCTAGAGCAGCTGTGGTAAGTTTACGTGTTGGGGTAAAAAAATTTGTCACCAAATGACTATCAATAATAATTATGATGACAGAATGTGTTGTGCTGGCTACACATGTTCCAAGTATGTAAGAGTAGTTAAAGGACCCCATCAAGAGAAGGGTGAACCAAAGGCTGTCAGTGAAGCCAGGCTCTAGCAATTCCTCACCACAAAGCAACAGCGACCCATCCAAAGAGGAGCCTCGTTGAGATGGAGCTGGAGGTGCCCACTCAGTTGCTGATGGCTCTCCCAATGTTACAAATGGTGGAGGTAGTGTCCTCAGCAAGGCCTCCCAGACTCTCGGCAACCAGGGGAACAAAGTCAATGTTCAGGGAGCGGCAAGCTGAGAGGCTGGAAGTTAGTTTGCTGTTGGACACCAACTCAAAGTGCATGCCTGAAGATGCTGAAGTCTCTGACAGAGAGTTACTTTGTAGGGGGCTGATGACTTGTACGTCCAGGGCAGCAGGACGGCCATTATGCCATGCTGGGAGATATATGTCGGCTGGTCTAGAGGAGGAGTTGGGAATGAATCCAGGAGTCTCTCTGGCTGGAGTGAGACCTGCTGTCTGGGCTGTGGCGAAGATGACATCACGGATGGCATTATGCCTTAAGATTCTGTCACCGCTACCACCACAGCCCATTTGGTGGTCACCAGATGGGTCAGCTTGTCCATTACACACAGGGCAAGAGAAAGAGGTACTGAAAAGCGGGACAACAGCAGGAAAACTCCCTATTATAGAGATAGAGACCCAGATGATCACATTTAACCAATCTCCCGAAATGCGGTGCGCACCATTTAGAAAGTAAAATTTTGAAAAGACAAGTAGTTAATTTTGTTTTTCAGTGGACTTACAGGCTACCTGGAATAGCAAAGAGCTGCTTAAGCCGAACATTTTGTTCTTGTAACGCTCCACATCTTCCAGCATTTCTCCCCTATATCTGCTTCTATAAAGGTGGAGTTACTGCAAACGTGTAAGTGAAGTCTTTGATTTAGCTAAATAATTAACTAAATTGTGTTTGGACAAATTACACACGAATTACAGAGAACTAGTAGTGCAGTTAGCTATAGTTATAGTTTCAGTCTTCCACCCTGTCAAACCCCCACCCCCCTTTTTTTCTGTGTCCAGATCTGCCTCCTAAGGAGTTCTTGCTGGAGAAGTCATATCCATCTTCACTTGTAGAATTGGATATGTAAAGCTATTTCAGTCATCAAACACAATATATTGTTTGCTTATATAAATATTATATTGACATTGATTCAGTCATTTATTGACTTTGCATTTATTTGATAGTAGCTATGTATTTAGCTCAGTTTTTTGTTCATGAATGAAGACTGAAGCTATGTTAATATTCCTTCTTAGACTGGCCACATTTATAATATTATAATCTAGCAACTGTCCTGCTGATGACAATAGTGGAGAAATCATACCATTATAATGTGCATGCAATAGGATGGTCAATATGGACTAATTAGAAATTGAGCAGTAGTAGCTCAACTTTCAATTAAAAAAATTTATGAAAATAGCGCAATGTAGTGAGAAATGAACACATTAATTTGTGAATTTTCCCCTAATTTTGAGGAGAGTGCAACATTTACGAGTTACATGCCACAAATATTGGATCAGCTAAATAGCATCTCTGCAGATCATGCATAGTGAACGGTGATGAATTTCATCAATGGGCCTAGATTTCTGGGACAAACAATAGAAAGTATACGTTGTGGGGGACAGAGGCTAAGTGAAAAAGCTGGGCCTCCCAGAACTTTTGGGGCAGTTGGCAAGCATGTACTGTATACTGAAAAAGTCTAGTCATAAAAGTTTGGAAAAAAAATCTTATTAAAAAAAAATCTTATTAAATATAGGTTCTGCAAAAAAAAAAAGAAAGGAAAAAAAAAGAAAGGAGGGGCACCATACAAGGAGCACAGAGAGAAAGTAGAGAGTGTATGGCCTTCTCACATAGGAGCAAGACAGTTTGGTTATACAATTAATGGAGGTGTGGTCCACCAACAAAGAGATAATGTGGAGGGATAGGATCATTGGAGCAAATTTCCATGACCCTGCACTTACTGCTGTACTAAGGATGCTGAGCTGCAGTTAAACTAAGGGTGCATGTCCACTGCAATTGTGGTTAAACTAAGGGTGTATGGCCCCTGCAATTGTGGTTAAAAGGAGGGTGCATTGCCCTTGCATTTGTGATTAAACTGAGAACATAATATGGCTCTACGATAGAGAGTGTGTGACCCTTGCATGTGCTTTTATGACATTTGCTTTGAGATTGAGGGTGTGTGGCCCTGCAATTATTCTTCCCTTTATTTTAGCCATCTAAACCGCTGACCGGAAACTCCGCCTACCGTAGTAAAGCTGCCCTCCACGAAAGCCACTACCAAGTGGGCTAAGTCATCAAGATGCTGTCTTTAGAAAAAATCTTAACCGTTTTACTTATGGTAACATATTTGTGGGGTGAATATCGAAGGAGTGTTGCCCTCCATGGAGTTTTCCGTGTCGAGAGCTCTCACGAAGCTGCAGAAAGGGTAGGATGCTGTGTGTTGTGAAATGCTGTATACTTTGGGTAGCGCTAGTCGACCCTCTAAACCAACCACTAAGCTGAGAAAGGGTCTATAACTTTTATCATATGTGTTTCGTTCCCTCGGAATCCCGGAATTAAAATATGACGCCGTTAAAAAATTTTTTTTTGTGAAATTGATATGACCAAAACTGCATAGCTAAAGCTAATTAAGCCAAATGGTTTTGAGAATCTTTCCCGCCGAAGAAAGATTGTTCATCTTCAGTAGGAGTCCAGGACCAGCCTAAATGAGATGATTTACTTAAAGACAACGTAATTTACCACCAATTAGTCAATGAAACTGTACAGTGGTTACTCTTTCCAGTGGTACGGGCCCAACCACATCATAATCTTTATGGAACGAAATTACATACGGTTGAAGTTCAAGACCAGCGGTTGGGTAAAGGGTCTGAGTCTTAGCCCTATTTTCTATTACAAATAATTGGCGAGCGAGCGTAGCAAGTGAGACACTTACAGGGGTAACACAATTGAAAATCGGGGATGTTTGTTTATTTGTATATATGTTTTGACGTACGTATGTCATTTTGTACTTTGACCCTCGTGTTTTTGTGTTAGTTATGTGGTCGACCCCGTCCCAAATTGCACTAAACAGAATCCTCTGGTTTATCAATCAGTACCCGTATCACCCTAGAAATTGAATTGTTTTGAATTCTTTTGCGGGTGCAGTTAAAACTTGAAAACTTAAGGGACGTCCATTTCTATTCGAGTTAGTGGCGGTGGTAAGTCAATGCGCTCTTTGTCATGGTTATAAGCCGTGCCCAACAGTATTTACTTGAAAATACATTGTCCACTAGACTACCGTGAAGGTAAGTCTGTGTAGGTGCATGTCCAGTTGTGTCAAAGCATTGTGTGTTACAACCACTACTTAGCTAAAGAATATCACAAAGAAAACTTTTAAATAACGTGTATTGTTTTGTTGTTGTTTTTTCCCTTCAATTCAAGCAGTTGCAGAGAGTTGTTACTATGGCACTGAAATCCCTTTACCGTGTATGCGAAATTTAAAAACTGGACCTTATTTTCAGTAGCTTCAGTGTTAAAAGTCAAAACCATTCATATAAAAATAGTATAGTCTTTAGGCTCGCTCGCCATTTGTGCTCAAGCACATCACTAGTTAGCAAGCGAAGCGAGCGAGACACTTACAGGGGTAACACAATAAATCGGGGATGTTTGTTTGTTTGTATATATGTTTGGACGTACGTATGTCATTTTGTACTTTGACCCTCTCGTATTTTTGTGTTAGCTCAGTGTTAGACCCCGTTCCAAACTTCACTAAACAGAATCCTCCGGTTATCAATCATTACCTGTATCATTCTAGAAATTGAATTGCTTACCGCTATGAATTCTTTTGCTGGTGCAGTTAGCTTTTTAAAAAAAACTTACGGGAATTCCATTTCTATTCGAGTTAGTGATGGTGCTACACAACAGTATTTACTTGAAAATTCATTGTCCACTAAATTAATGACGAAGGTAAGCCTTGTGTAGGTATGTTCAGTTAAGTATGAAAGTATTGTGCGTTACAACTACTACTTAGCCGAAGAATATCACAAAATAACGTTTGTTGCTTTTTTGCTTTTTTTTTTTTTTTTTTCAATTCAAACAGTTGCCAGGAATGGTTACTATGGCATTAAATCCCCTTTACCATATATATATACGTAATTAAAAAACTCCGACTTTTTTTTAGTAGCTTGAGTGTTAGAAGTTAAAATCAATCGTTTAGCAATAGTGTAGTTGTAGGCTCGTTTGCCTTTTGTGCTCAAGCACATCACTAGTTACTAATTCTATGTATGTGTAGTCATTCCGTAATCCTGAAGGTTTCGTCCTCGCTGCTCATTTTAACGACGAGCTGACGGGGTCGTGCAGTAATCTTCGATCTCTGCAATGCTTGGTTGGAAAACTCTCGTATCACTTAAAAGTTGTAGAACCATTTTTTATAAAAGGATCAATTTTGGGATTCCCACAATTTAGTAACCTTTCCATGATGAGAATTCTACCAGAGTACAATATAGATGAAGAGAATCATACCTGGGACCTAACACTATCAGATGTTTACGACGAGGACGAATGGTCTAGGTATGGAACAGAGCGGGAATATGCTCCTCTAGTGAAATGGACATACTTCTTGAAGAATGCTTCCAGGAATCTTATATTATTAGACAGAGTTTGTATAGAGGATGAGAAAAGCTGTATGTCTTGTCCAAATAGTTTTTATAGCTCTGATGTTTTTTCAACAGCAGCCAATATATTTGCCAAGCAAAATAATTTAAAAATCATCAGAAAATCATGTTACCACTGGAAGAGACTATATGACCTTGATGAATTTTTTACATTGGCTTATGGGTCCCACAAACCAGAAGAAAGTATCTTACTCATTAACCACTTTGGTGGTATCCAGGTTAAAGGTGATCAGTTTAGGATTCAAATAAATGACACCACATGCAGTAGAAATTATGACATGATGCAAACCAGTTCTAAAATTTCCGAAAAGACCTCAGATTACCTAAAGAAATACCTTCCTGATACAAATAACAGAGGATACATAAGCGTTATGATACGAATGCAGTATGTTGCTATTAGATTGAATGAAAGAAGAGGAAAAGATATTCTTCACGCAGTACAGACATGTTTGAACAATACCTTAGAAGTAGTATTCAGATTACAAAGTAGTTCTAAATTGTCTGGTGTATTTCTAGCCACAGATATGGGGAAATATGGAGCAAATTACTTTCGCGATAAACAAACTGATCTTGGAGTCAGCATTGGTAATCTTGACGGAATCATGAAGAAATTTTATCAATATCTCTTTGACGACAAATGTATCGCTGAAACCAATCTGACAGCTAGAATAGAAAACATGATGTACCCTGTCTTCTCCTCTAGTTATGCAGCCCTACTGGAACAGAATATAGCCTCTTATGGAGAATGCTTGATATTGGTTGGAGATGGCGAATTTCAAAGGAATGCATTAAAGTTACATCAAAGGAATGGTTATGACTGTGTTGTTTATGTTCCTGGATGCAAGTGATACAACCAAAATCACTAAATTATTAGCTAGTACTGATTTTAATTAGATAATTTTTTCAGTAATTTTTTTTGTAGAATAATGAATTCATTTTAAGTGAAACATATTGAAACAGGATTCAGTAGCTTGTTTCATAAAAGTAAATTTTTTGGAATCTTAGTAAAACTTGTTAGTATCATATTAACTTAACCATGAGTTTTAAACGTATGCTAACATGGGCCAAAATATATGCTAAGTGCATCATTTAAAATTTTTTTTTACTCTTCTGTTTTAATGCTGTCAAAGTAGCTAACAGCCTTTCTTTCTCTCTCTCTCTCTTTCTTTCTCTCTTTATTTATTTATTGTTTATTTATGTATTTATTTTTATTTACTTACTCGTTCATTTGGTTGTTAGCTTTTTGTTTACCCATTGATGTTATTATTATATATATATACTTATTTATAATAAAAAAATTGTAGTGATGGTGCTGATTCCATCATGCCAATTCTGCTTTCTCTATATGTCAAACTTTCGAATAAAGAACAAATTAGGAACACGAGCTTTAACTATAGATTGTTGAAAAGCTGTCCCTTCTGGAAGCCATCACTTTTTTTATTGTTTATCTAATATTTGATTGTGTGAAGTAGCTATATTTGAGTAAATAGAATTGAGTGAAAGAATAATTTAAAAAAGTTAAGTTAGCTACACTTCAGTAATTGAACATAATTAGCTTTTTTAATAAAACAACTCATCAATTAGTTGTTGTTGTTGTTTTTTCAACAACAAAAATTTCAAGTTCATATAATACCTGTTTATAGTTGTTCCAAACTCCATGACTTTTTTGTCATTACTGGGCAGCTAGCACCATCTAGCTACATCATGTCAATGTGGTATCTAGCTATGTCTACATATATACATTCTGTAAGTGGTTTTGTACATAAGTATGTAGCTGCTTTGCATGAGTGGTAGATTTCTCTGTACTCCCACTTTAGTTCATAATAGCTACATTGGTTTACTTCAGAGAAGAGCTATTGCAGAAGGGACAAGATTGTTGAGACCAATTAAATCCAGGTTCAAGCTGCGGGTTAGAAATACAGTTCATCCACTGCTTGGACTCAGGACAGTACTGATCAGTTGGAATGGAATGTGCTGCACCTGGTCTAGCCAATAGGTACAGTATATTCTAACTGATCCAATAGAACTTGTTGATTCATTGAACTTCTGTGCTCTATTATAAATTTTGATGTGTGTCAATGAATGTCCATTAAGTGAAGCACTTTTTGTATGGTTTAGTAATTGTGGGAGTTCTGTTCTGTCCATTGTCCGGACTTCGGAAGCTGTCCGAATCTAGGAAGCTCTTAATACACACTTTTCAGTAGGAAATCCATCCTAGTTTTCAGTTTGACCTCTGTAACATGCCCTGCCCCTCCCCCTCCCTTCTCTTTTACCATCAATATTGCATCCCTATGACCGGGAATACTGCAGTTTATTTATCAAACAGCCAGTGTTGTTTTGGTTAGGAGATTCCAGACATAGTTTTATTTTTCATACTGAAACAATATCTTGAACTCTTAGTTTTATTCCCCCCCCCCCTACCCTGAAGATTAGCAAGTTTTAGTATTTCTTCAATATTATGTATACTGTATATCTAATCAAAATTATATTCTCATTGGAATTGGCAATATTAAAAGTAGTCCAGCTAAAACTGTCTAGCATAATTGTGTGTGTTGTGTTTGTGTGGTTTGTGTCAGTGTGATGTGTGGTTTGTGTCTGTGTGTGTGTGTGGTGGTGTGTAATGGTGGGTGTCAGTGGTGGCATGGTGCATGCAATATGTGTGTGGTATGTGTGTGCATGTGTATGTATTGTAGCTAGTCTTATGTGTTGGTACACCTGTCAAACTTCTCAGTGGTCATTTAGGTATGATACTCCAATAGCTAATTAGTAAGAAAATTGGCAGCATGTACTGTTTTATTAATTCTGAATGATCTGACGATGTTTCTGGAATGATGTAATGACGGTTGACGAAGCATTAAAATATGAGTTAAGAAGTTTTATATATTCAATGACACTTACTAGAAGACTGCAAATATAGCAGAGACATCAGTTGAGTAATTTCTAGTTGCTGGCAGTCTATGCTGCATCAGTGGCGGCGTCAGTGAGGGATGCCTACGGGAGCCTGCTCATTTCTTCAAATGGGGTGTGGGCTTCCAAAGTTAAAAGGGTTTTGGTGCTATTGGGAGTCCCCACCCCCATCACATAGTATTTGCCGAGTTAGTAACATGCTACATGTATAAGCATGAGTCAGTGAAGAATAACAGCCTGGGTTAAATAAAACTGGTTTCATCAACAACAACAAAAAAATCAAACCAAGTGTATTAGCAAAAATATTTGTATAGGACAATAACCGGGTGTTTTATACTGCTTATAGCCTACGACTTGCATCATAGTATGAAAGTACAGAATAGACATACTGAATGCAAGCGAAATGACAGAACAAAGTATAGGTCAGGAATATAGAGTGCACAAATGTCAAAATAGAAAGTATAAACACTGGACACTTAAGGATACCAACTTGGATTATTAGGTAAAGAGTGAATCCATAGAAAATTCTTCACAGACCAAATTAAAAGTCCTTGGTCAATTTGCCACAAAACTTGTACGGTCAGCAATCTTCAGATCAAAGAGTTTTCGTGGTGTGTCATCTTAATAATACCTGCAATCACTGTTTTGTAATTGTTGAGGCAAGCCGAGGTTATCTGAAGTTCATGAATGGACACAAACAACGTCAAGAAAAAATAGCCTAAAGTTATATTTGAAGGTCTGAGATATCCTGTACTCACCACACGATGACATTGCGAGAAAATGTCAGGAAAGAATTGGTTCATATGGAAAAGCTGGGAAACATTTCAAGAGTGAATGAGCCTAGTTCCCCCTCATGGTGGTTGTCCCAAAATCGAATGGTAGTATCCATAATTATTTAAAGAAGCTTAATGAGAGTATCAGAAAGCTTGTTCTATTCTAAGGTTGATGAAATACAGACACAGTTGACAGGAGCAACCATTTTCAGCAACCTGCTGGATACCAATAGCGACTTTTGGCAAATTCCATCAGCTCAAGGGTCTCAACTATTGACTGCATTCATTACACCAGCTCGGCGCTATTATTTCACGAAGCTTCCATATCTAGTGCCCCTGAATTTTTTCAGATGTGGATAAAGAGGTCTACCTGGGGTTGTGTGGATATATACTATAGTGTTCAAAACAAAATCATGAGGAACATCTAGCTCATGAAGTTATGTCTGTGAAGTGAGTTGAAGGATATGATAAGAAAGTGGAGAGCCAAGCCTCCCCATAAATAATATTATCACTGCAATTGTGTATATAAGGAAATAATGAATTAATTTAAAATTAACTTACTATTACTATTGGCATTTGTTTGGTGTTAATTAAGTTAAATTTTCATACCTTAATAGACAGAATAAGCTTTATGTATTCTTAAATTTGTGCATGGAAAGTATCTTTTATAGATTTCTCATATATATAGTGCTGTAATGAGAGTGTTTTTTATATGCCTAAACTGATGAATAAATTTTATCAATTAGACTACATTTTTATTTATACACAAGTTACGACTAGCCCAGCCATCTGCCAATACTGATGAACACAAGCCACGACTAGCCCAGCCATCTGCCAATCAACCACGACTAGCCCAGCCATTTGTCAATACTGATGAACACAAGCCACGACTAGCCCAGCCATTTGTCAATACTGATGAACACAAGCCACGACTAGCCCAGCCATCTGCCAATACTGATGAACACAAGCCACGACTAGCCCAGCCATCTGCCAATACTGATGAACACAAGCCACGACTAGCCCAGCCATCTGCCAATACTGATGAACACAAGCCACGACTAGCCCAGCCATCTGCCAATACTGATGAACACAAGCCACGACTAGCCCAGCCATCTGCCAATACTGATGAACACAAGCCACGACTAGCCCAGCCATTTGTCAATACTGATGAACACAAGCGTAGAAAATTTTGGCAATAACATTCAAGAAGAAGTGTTGCTCGTGCAGTTGTGACTTGTGTTCATCAGTATGACTGGGCTTGCACTCAACCTCGAGTGTTTTAGTTTACTTGGTGTGCTTAATAATACTTCGTGTTTATCATATGTATTGTATATTGTGGAATTCAAGATCAACAGTAATGAACAACTCTCAGCAACAAGTTCACCTGACTTTTAGACCTAATGTGTATGACTTTTAAACTAAACTGTAATATCATCGCAACTATTAATTTTACACATATGCTATTCATATGTGTAACTTAATTTTACACATTATGCTATTCATTTTACACATATACTACTATTCCTTCATATATTTTTTCTTTGTGTGTCAGTAATTTGTAATTTACTACAACAATAGTATACAACTGCTACTGGAAATGTTTTACTATAGTAAAACTGAGTAAAGCGTGAAATTTAGCATTTGTTTTATATAGGATTGACTATAGTTTGCAGTCGGACCTCGCTCAACGGACCTTCTGAAAAATGGACAGCAAGTTCTATCTTGTGTGTCCACAGAGGCGGTACATGAACTTATTGTGTATTTCTAATCCGTAGCCTCGCGTAGCCAATCTTTTACCAATTGCTGGGTGGGAAAAGGGTCGACCGGGGCAAGTTGTGCTTGCACCATCAGCAACTTGGAGGATTGCTTCACTTGCACATACAGTCTCACTCCTCATTACTTCATTATGAAATCTCATTCCATTCCAGCTGACAAGGTACACAAATTATTTCCTCTCCACAAAACAAAATTATCTGAAATAAGCAACTACAGAGGCCTATTTCTCTCCTAAGTATCCTTCATGAATTACTTGAATCAATAGTATACTTCAAGATAATAGATTTTATATATCCAAAAATTCAAAGACAAAAATTTGGTTTTATCATAAATAGATCCAATCTTCATCAACTTCTACTGTCATACACTTCAGTTTTCAGGGTTTTTCCCCCACTTAATTCATTTACTCTAATAAACTTTTACACAATCAAATATTAGCCAAACAGTCAAAAGAGTGATGGTATCCGAGAAGTGACAGCTTCTCAACAATAGACAAAACTCATGTTCCCATTTTTTCCTTTATTCAGAAGTTCGACTGTACCATATGATTTACCATAATGGTGTAAACTTACAGTAAAACATGAGCATGATGAGAAGTCAGTACTGTGAAGAAGCAGCCCAGATAAAGATAGCAAACTGTACCTGTGGGAATCTGTGAGGAGCATTAACAAGGAGGGTACAGGTGCCGTAAACAATAACAACAACAACGACGTGTTGACAAGTAGTAACCCCCCCCCCCCCCCCCCCCCCCACTTTGTGACTCAGGTGTTGATAATAATAGTCAAGGTGCTGACGATTCTGGTTGTTGACATTAATGATTCTTGTAATATTTCTTTAGAGAGAGAGGAAGATGGAGCTGAGATGATGCCTTCAGGGTCTATGGCCAAGGTTGATGTGCTGGAGGGTGGTAGTGCTGAGTTGAAGAGTCAGGAAGAGGTAGTGTTAGCAGAGGCGTTGAGTATGGATTCTTCGGAATCTAAGGAGGAGAATAATGGTGAGGTATCTGGTGCTCACTAAGTTGAAAGAAGGTCGGAAAGACTTTAGTGATAAAGGGGTTAGAGATTTTGTTAGTAGTTTACAGCCCTTGGGAGAGGGTAAAGAGAGATCAGAGTTTAAGGAGGAGATATTGAGAGATGACAGTTTGAAGTTCTGGAGGGAATTAGCTGATAGCAAGGAGAGAGGGTTCAAGTGGGAGAGATGGTGTATTAGTATTGTCAAAGTTTGTGTGCTGGGAGCAGTTCAGGGACGTAGTGGTGGTTCCCAAGTCATTGATAGGCCATTGTTGACTGATGAGCCATTCGAAAGTGTGGCTTTCGATTTAGTTGGGCCTTTGCCAAAGGGTAAGGGAGATTGTATGTACCTGTTAACATTATAGAAAGTGAGTGTTGGTTGTGGCTCACAAGAAACTGGATCACTTATGGGGAGAAAAGACCTTAGGCATGATCAACAAATACTTTGTGTGGCCAGGCATGTCCAAGGACGTGTTCACTCATTCTAGAGAGTGTGGACAGTGTCAAGTGAAGTTGAGGTATGTTCATCGTAAGGCTCCAACTGATGTATGCATGGCTACCAGGGCCAATACAGGCGGCATTAGAGGAGGATTCTGGTGGCAGTGACAAATACTTGCCCGACGTGAGAGATCAGCCCAGAAGTTCAGGCGCCTGGCTGCCATTTCCTACAGAGCAGACTACAAGATAACAGATGTTTTATACCCAGGGTGGACCAATGTTTTACTGGGCAGTATGTACATGCAGTAAACTATTGGTGACATGAAGTATTCCAATTTTTGAATTTACTTCATGTTTATCTAGGATTAACTGTCCAGAACACCATTGATAAAACTTTAGTTAATTATTGTTTTACAAACGTTTCTTCACTGTTGGGTAAAATATTCTTGTTAATTAAAGCAGTGAAATTCATGATTACATCTTGGGAAGCATGAGTTGGATCACAAGCCACTTTTTCATTTGTTGAGTAATAAAAACCTTGATCTCTCAATTGTTCACTTCAGACTGCAGTTCAACAAATATAATTGTACCACCACACATCATGTTGCTGGCAAGGAATTCCACACAGCTGACACACTTTCTCAAATATTCCTCGCAAATGAAGTGTAAATGGTGTTGGAAATTGCAGAAATAGAGAGAAATGTGGAGATAGAAGATTAGGAAGAATACTTGCCGGAGAAGATCGTCCTGAGCAATATCGACAAGCCCAGCATAGTAGTGAATCTGAAAAAATGTGATAGACTGATTGCAGAGTTGGATGGCCACAAACACATCAGGTGAAATGATGAATAGTCCCAATCAATAAATTTTTATCTCACAGGCAGCTAGGAAACAATCCATGCATGCTAAAGATACATGGGTCATTGAAGATGTTGACTGAGAGTCACTCACGACCTCGGTGTGGTGGCCTTTTGATAAGGATATTGAATATCTTGTCAAATGGTGTCAATCCTGCCTAGAAGTTAAGCAAGCACCATCTAAATCCCTGTTCCCCTTTTGGATTTGTCCAGAGCAGCTTTTGCCAAGAGTACATGTGGATTTTTCTGGTCCATTTCTGGGAACATCATATTTGATTGTTGTAAATATTCATTCTAAATGGGTTGAAATGGCTTGAATCTACCGTGACAGGGAAAAACCTTGGCATTTATTTGGTAGTAGATATGGCCTACCTCACCAGCTTGTTTCAGATAATTGGCCCACAATTTGTTTCAGAGGATTTTAATGAATTTTAAAAAAATGAATGGTATTAGACTCTCCATACCACCCATCATTCAATGTTCAGGCAGAGAGATTTGTCAGAACATTAAAAGAAGCCATAAAAGTAGGTGTTAAGTATACAGGCACACCAATATACATAACTGGTTTGACCTTTTTCAGGGCTGCCCCCTTTAAACCAGACTCCATCTGCTGGGTCCAAATAGGTCAACCCACCCAGCATTTTATCAGCAAGCCACAGAAGTGTACATAGTATGACAACATAATGAGATGTGATTGGAGAACAGGTAATGGTCAAGAATGCACATGCTGGACCAACCTGGATTGGCTGCATTCAATCCTCTGTAGTTAGGGAAGGCTGTATAGTTGTATCCTATAGTTGGCACACAAGGTTATAACTTCTGAAACTGGCTTAGGGTAGCATCCCGGTCCTTTGAACTGCGATTCCACTGAGTACAATAAACTGCATGTCTTACTTTAAACCACACACTGAGTATACTGAACTACATGATGAGTACACAAACCACGCTGAGTGCTCTAAACCACACTGAGTATGCTGTTTTTGTACTTTATTCTAAACATTATTCCAAGTTGTTTTTTCAAGTTAAAATTTTTTTTACATTATCTCTATAAACACTAACTACTAATATTTACACAAATAGTCAAATTCAGTATGATTCCACACCTAGAATAGAAACTGACAAGATGACTAACTGAGAGTGGTGACCTCTACACTCGTTCCTACGAAGATGAAAAAAGCTAATAAGTCACAAAATTTACATAACTAGAAGGCAGATGTTTGTCTCCTGCAGGATATGAACGAAAGAACTTGCGATGAAAGTGTCTTCTTTAACCAAAACACAAACATAGGAAGAGTCTAGCGTGGAGGTAAAAGGTTTTGGTTGCATAAACTTTCAATGGAATCGGAGTCAAGGTCAAGAAAGGTATCCTCGTATTTACTCATCCAAGCAAGTTTGTAGGAAGCTGTTTATTCATATTTCTGTACCAAATTGTTATATGCTTTAATCATCTTCATGCTTCCATAACCTTTAGATTATTAGGTTATTAGATAACTATAATGGGTGTGGTTTCAATTGCCGTAAGGGTGGTTCTATTTTGCTTCCTGCGGCTCGGAAGTGCTAAAAATCACCCAGAAAATAGTTGCTCATGATCTCTGATGAAACCACCAGCAGTTTGTGCTAAGATTCTTTCTTTAGAAAAGGTCGTCTCTATTTTACTTGTGGCAGTATTTTTGTGGGGTGAATATCAGAGGAGCGTTGCTTACCTTGAAGTTTTCACTATCGGCAGCGTGGTCTATTATCCTCACGGAGCTGCTACGGCAAATCCTCATGAAGCTGCGACAGCAGAACTGGTAGGAGGCTTAGTGTTGTAAAATGCTGTATACCTTGCATAGTCCTAGCCCCAAATCATTTGTATTTAATTGGCGAGCGAGCGTAGCGAGCGAGACACTTACAGGGGTAACACAATCGAAAATCGGGGATGTTTGTTTATTTATTGGCGAGCGAGCGTAGCGAGCGAGACACTTACAGGGGTAACACAATCGAAAATCGGGGATGTTTATTTATATATATGGACGTACGTATGTCATTTTGTACTTTGACCCTCCGTATTTTTGTGTTTGCTCGGCGTTCGACCCCGTCCCAAATTGCACTAAACAGAATCCTCTGGTTTAGCGATCAGTACCCGTATCACCCTAGAAATTGAATTGTTTACCGTTGCTTCTTGTTTTGCGGGTGCAGTTTTTCTATTCGAGTTAGTGGCGGTGATAAGTCAATGCGCTCTTTGTTATAGTTATAAGCCGTGCACAACAGTATTTACTTGAAAATACATTGTTCACTAGATTACTGCGAAGGTAAGTCTGTGTAGGTGCATGTCCAGTTGTGTCAAAGCATTGTGTGTTACAACCACTACTTAGCTAAAGAATATCACAAAAAAAACTTTTAAATAACGTGTATTGTTTTGTTGTTGTTTTCCTTCCAAGCAGTTGCAGAGAGTTGTTACTATGGCACTGAAATCCCTTTACCCTGTATGGTAAATTAAAAGACCTTATATTCAGTAGCTTCAGTGTTAGAAGTCAAAATCATTCATATAAAAATAGTACAGTCTTTAGGCTCGCTCGCCATTTGTGCTCAAGCACACCACTAGTTTATTTATATATATGTTTGGACGTATGTATGTCATTTTGTACTTTGACCCTCCGTATTTTTGTGTTCGCTCGGCGTTCGACCCCGTCCCAAACTTCACTAAACAGAATCCTCTGGTTTTGCGACCATTACCCGTATCACCTTAGAAATTGAATTGTTTACGGCTTTGAATTGTTTTGCGGGTGCAGTTAAAACTCAAAATCTTATGGGAGCTCCATTTCTATTCGAGTTAGTGGCGGTGGTAAGTATTTGTCACAGTTATAAGCCCTACTCAACAGCATTTACTTGACAATTCATTGTCCATTAGACGAACCACGAAGGTAAGTCTTGCGTAGGTATGTTCAGTTGTGTGAAAGTATTGTGCGTTACAACTACGTACTATTAAGAATATCACAGAGAAAATTTTAAATAACGTGACTTGATTTTGTTGCTTATTTTTCAATTCAAACAGTTGAGGGGAGTGGTTACTATGGCATTGAATCCCCTTTACCGTATATGCGTAATTTAACAACTCGACTTTATTTTAGTAGTTTGAATAACAATAGTGTAGTTTAAGGCTCGCTCGCCATTTGTGCTCAAGCACACCACTAGTTAAGCTATTAATTTCATGTGTTATTCATCGATTTTCTAGTCATTCGGTTTTCCCGAAGGTTTCGTCCTCGCCGCCCATTTTAACGACGAGCTCACGGGGTCCTGCAGTAATCTTCGATCTCTGCAATGCTTGGCTAGAACATTTTCAACCGGTCTGAAAGTTGTAGAACCATTTTTTATAAAAGGATCCATTTTGGGATTCTCACAATTTACTGAACTTACCATGACAAGAATTGTACCAGAGTACCATAAAGATGAAGAGAATCATACCTCAGATTCTCTAGATCCACAGCACAACTACAACCTAGCATTATCAGACGTTTTTGATGAGGATGAATGGTCTAAGTATGGAATGGAGCGCAATTATGCTCCTCTAGTGAAATGGACATACTTCTTGAAGAATGCTTCCAGAAATCTTATATTATTAGACAGAGTTTGTAAAGAGGATGAGAAAAGCTGTATGTCTTGCCAAAATGGCTACTATGACTCTAAAGTTTTTTCAGCTGCAGCCAATATATTTGCCATGCAAAATAATTTCACAATCGTTCGGAAATCATGTTACCACTGGAATAAACTATATGACCTTGATGAATTCTTTACATTGGCTTATGGGTCCCACAAACCAGAAGAAAGTATCTTACTTATTAACCACTTTGGTGGTATCAAGGTTAATGGTGATTGGTTCAGGATCCAAATAAAGAACATCCCATGCAGCAGAAATTTTGAAATGATGCAAAGAAGTTCTAAAATTTCTGAAAAGACCTCGGGTTACCAAAAGAAATACCTTCCTGATACAAATAACAGAGGATACATAAGCGTTATGATACGAATGCAGTATGTTGCTATTAGATTGAACAAAAGAAGGGATTTTAAAGGAAAAGATATTCTTCACGCAGTACAGACATGTTTGAAGAATACTTTAGAAGAAGTCTTCAAGTTAAAAAGAACATACGAGATGACTAGTGTTTTTCTAGCTACAGATATGGGAAAGTATGGGTCAAATTATTTTCGCGATAATCAACTTCATCTTGGAATCAGCAATGCTAATCTAAAAGAAACCATGAAACTTTTTTATCAAAAACTCTTTAATGATGACTATTTCACAGAAGCCAATCTGACAGCTAGAATAGAAGATGTGATGTACCCTGTCTTCTCCTCTGGCTATGCAGCCCTACTAGAGCAGAATATAGCCTCCCATGGAAAGTGCTTGGTATTGGTTGGAGATGGTGAATTTCAAAGGAATGCATTAAAGTTACATCAAAAGAAAGGTTATAAATGTGTCATAAATGTTCCTGATTGCATATAAGGCAACAAAGACACACTTAATTTAACTAATGCTAAATTTTTAATCGATTTGTGTGGCAGCTATTTTTGTAAATTAATAATTCATTTGGTGATTTACTTACAGTTGTATATACAAAAACAAAAACAAAAGATGTTCATGAATACTATAACATAGCTTAAAAGGAAGTCTAACATAGCTTAATCAATATTACAGTGTAGCTATTTGGCTAAAGGGTGAATTAAATAGCATATAGTATTATTGTGACTTTGTATTCTAGTTGCAGATCTTGAGATGTGAAAGAAAACTGTTTAGGCTATAACACTTGATTAGAATACTTTAGTTCATGTCAGTCATAATATATTTGGAGGGAGGTCCAATAAGCCAGCCATTCTTTTACCTACATCAATGTCCTACCCATTCCAAGTGTTAATTGATGTGAAATGCTGTTAATTAGAGTTAATAGCTCACTTATTGTTCCTCTTTTGCCTGCCCCTTACTCATTTTGGGGTTGTTTTTTTTGTTTTTGTTGTTTATTTGTTGTTGTTGTTTATTTGAGAGAGCATACATGTCCTATACCTTACACTGTTAAAACGGGAGTGTTACAGTTACACTGTATTGAGCGTTCCCAGTGCCGGGAGAAATTAACGCTTCAGCCAGGTAACCATGACACTGCCAGAAGTGTAAATGATATCACTCTAATAAGTGTTTTGGTAACGCTATCTGTAGCATAACAATTAACACCTTTAGGGTGCTTATCGTAACACCCAAGGTGGTGTTGTGGTAATTCTTCCTCTGCAGCACTTTATGGTGCCATCATAACACTTTATACTGAACTTGATATATAAACAAAAAAAAATTATTGCAGTTTAGAACATAAATTGATGACACATGAAGGCACAACACCTGTAGTAAACTAAAAATAAAATGTTGAATAAAAATTAACAGTGAGTTCATCATTGTTGGATAAGAAATATCCAAAACGTAATAAAAACAAATTAAATCAATAATTGCATCCTGCAAGTTAACGCAGGAAAACATAAATACATTGTCCACTATCAAATAGTACAGCCGTCCATCAGGTGAGTAAGAACACAATACATAGGCTTCATTCTGCCCAATTTTCTCCACAACCTTCTCGATGTCTGGGCATTCCTATACAGAATAAATACACAAATATAACAGTTAAATAAAACTATATCATTAAATGTGACGGTCTATAGGAAAATTGGGCACAACACAGCGGGAGTAAAACGTCGGGAAAAGATCTATTTAATTCTTAAAAATGTATTAAATAAGCCAACAGAAGGGAACGGTTAGGGTGCATATATCAACTGGTTGAAGCAATGGCTTTAAAACTCGGAGAGCTCAATATATGGATGCCGATGAATGTGTAAGTGCAAAAAAAATTTTTTTGATAGGGCCCACATTGTACCCGATTTTCCTGTAGACGGTCACAAGTATTGTCCATCCTACAATTTGTAAAAACTAATCAAAACAAAAAGAAAAAAAAACAAAAGAAAAAAAAACAAAAAAACTACGAACAACAAAAAAAAAAACTACGAACAACAACAAATAATCGCTTCCTCTGCTTAGTTATCAAACGACATCTTGCTTCACATCCCACTCTCAAACTCCATTTTACATATCAAACATACTCTCCCACTTTCAAACTCTCCTTCCCACTCTCGAACTCTCCCGCCCACTCTCAAACTTCCCCGCCCACTCTCAAACTTCCCCGCCCACTCTCAAACTTTCCCGCCCACTCTCAAACTTTCCCGCCCTACTTTGATGCACATTTTTGCCTAACAGTATATACTTCACACTGATCAGTGGTCGTATGCACTAAACGGCTCAGTTTTGATAAACATGTGGGATAGAATATCAGACCTAAAAAATACTCTTCCAAAAGTCTGGACAATTTGTCCAACTACTGAGATCAGTGATGAGGACAAGGCCACTGCCGAGGCTTACAAACAAGGTAAAGGATCATCATGCTAACTTGTCGCGTACCATTGAGGATTTGATCATGTCATAGGGTTTGCTAGTGTGACAAACATTTACCATATTTTCTGAAAGTTTTTTTTCTTCTTTTCTTTTTCTTTTTTCCATTCATAAGCCTTGAAGAGGCTATGTGTTACATTGTATACTCTATAGGGAAACATCCTTATGAATATCTTGTAATTTGTGCTTTAACCATTGTACTAGGCACGTTTTGGTCATCATTGAATTATATCAATTTGTTTTAATGTTAGCCAGCTGTACATTATGTACCCTCCCTATCAGTATGCCAAATGTACTAGCAGGCTTCATAGAGGATTTCTGGCTAGGGGAGAGACTCCCGTGTACTTAGCCACACCCTTTTTTGGTAACATACACTACTTTGATGCACATCTTTACCTAACAGTATATACTTCACACTGATCAGTGTTTGGTCCTATGCACTAAATGGCTCAGTTTTGATATGAACATGTGGGATAGAATATCAGACCTAAAAAATACTCTTCCGAAAGTCTGGACAATTTGTCCAACCATAGTTTGTAAACTACTGAGATCAGTGATGAGGACAAGGCCACCACTGAGGCTTACAAGCAACAAGGTAAAGTATCATCATGCTAACTTGTTGCTACATTTGAGGATTTGATCACCATGTCATAGGGTTTGCTAGTGTGACGACCATTTACCAGATTTTCTGTCCCCCCCCCCATTCATAAGCCTTGAAGAGGCTATGTATTACATTGTATACTCTATAGGGAAACATCCTTATGAATATCTTGTAATTTGTGCTTTAACCATTGTACTAGGCACGTTTTGGTCATCACAGTTGCTGTGGGGAATTGTATTGCAGGTGAATAGTGTAGTCATGGCAACAGTAAACTAAATCATAGGGACTGATAGGAGGGTATACATTCTTTCTTCAACCTCTCTGAACCTCAACGCTGACATATTTTCTAGCATGTTAAAATAGTTTTCAGTTAGAGGTGTACTTTACCTATTACTCAATTATGTTATCCTAAAACAAAGCCATTTTCTAATTCTAAAAACTAAATGTTTCGAATTTTTTGTTTGTTTCGGATTCAGCATTTATATAATGTGTATGAAGACAGTTCACACAGTTGTATTTTATTTATTTATTTTAGAAAGTGTCCGCCAATAGTTGTGATGAACGGTTTTATGTAGTGCATTTTCTGGCCCCATTGGAAAGGGGGTGGGAGGGGGGAGGGGCATTTACACGTGATTACCATGGTTATAGAACTCAAGTTGCATACAGATAGTGAGATAGTCAAGATTCATGGAAAGCATGGTACAAATACTAAAAATAACAATTTCTGTTTGTGCAGTCTAATGTCTGAACAAAATCACTTTTGGTTGGATATCCACTAAAATTTTCCGGACAATAAATGCATACTTACTAGCTGTAGTACCTTATAAGTATAATAAAAAAGCTATTTTTCTAATGTCCAATCAAGTTGATATTTGACCAGCAAATGTCCATATCCGGACAGCTATTTTTAGCTCTGCTAAGGGTGTTCAGGGTGTGGTTTGAGGTCTCTAACACAGTGATTATAGTTTGGCTATAAAACTAAACTATGAATATTGTCGTTGTTGTTGACTACAGTAGTTGGTGTTGGGTTCTAGTCCTTCAGACGGCGAGCGAGCAAGACACTATCAGGGGGCGATAATGAAATTTTGGTTTATGTGTTTGTTTATATATATATATATATAAATATATCAATAGAAGAATCAAATTGCCTCTACAGCTGGGCCAGCTCGCTCCCCATACTGTGCGTGCACATCCTAGTATTCAACTCTCAAAAATTCTGGGGGGTGAGGTGGCGAGAGATCCCAGGGCCAGTCCCCCTCCGTATGAAACCCTGGCTAGTATCGGTGCAGCCCCACTCTCAAACTTCCCCGCCCACTCTCAAACTTCCCGCCCACTCTCAAACTTCCCTTCCCACTCTCAAACTTCCCTTCCTACTCTCAAACTTCCCCACCCACTCTCAAACTTCCCTTCCACTCTCAAACTTCCCCGCCACTCTCAAACTTCCCCGCCCACTCTCAAACTTCCCCGCCCACTCTCAAACTTCCCTCCCACTTCAAACTTCCTTCCCACTCTAAACTTCCCCGCCCACTCTCAAACTTCCCCTTCCCCGCCCACTCTCAAACTTCCCTCTCAGCTTTCTCGCCCACTCTCAAACTTCCCCGCCCACTCTCAAACTTCCCTCTCAGCTTTCTCGCCCACTCTCAAACTTCCCACACACTCTCAAATTTCCCTTCCCACTCTCAAACTTCCTGCCCACTCTCAAACTTCCCCGCCCACTCTCAAACTCTCAAACTTCCTGCCCACTCTCAAACTTCCCACACACTCTCAAATTTCCCTTCCCACTCTCAAATTTCCCTTCCCACTCTCAAATTTCCATTCCCACTCTCAAACTTCCCGCCCACTCTCAAACTTCCAGCCCACTCTCAAACTTACCCGCACTCTCAAACTTCCCCGCCACTCTCAAAACTCCCTCTCAGCTTTCTCGCCACTCTCAAAACTCACCGCACACTCTTCAAACTTCCGCCCCTCTCAAACTTCCCTCTCCAGCTCCCAGCCCCTATCACACCAAACTTCCAACACAATCTCAAAGTTTCCCGCCCACTTACAAACTTCACGCCCACTCTCAAATTCCCGCCCACTCTCAAACTTCCCGCCCACTCTCAAATTCCCTATCAGCTTCCAAGCCCCTCTCAAACTTCCCACACACTCTCAAATCCGCCCACTCTCAAATTCCACGCCACTCTCAATTCCGCCCCTATCAAACTTTCCCGCCCACTCTCAACTTCCCGCCCACTCGTGCAACTTCCCCGCCCACTCTCAAAAACTTCCCTCTCAGCTTTCCCGACCCCACCCCACTTTCAAATTCCGCCCACTCTCAAAAAACTTCCCCGGACCCACATCTCACACTTTCCCTCTAAGCTTTCCCGCACACTCTCAAAACTTCCCTTCAGCTTCCCGCCCAACTTTCAAACTTCCCCGCAACCACTCTCAAAACTTCCCGCCCACTCTCAACACTTCCCCCTCTCAGCTTTCCCGCCCACTCTCAAACTTCCCTCTCAGCTTTCCCGCCCACTTTCAAACTTCCCCGCCCACTCTCAAACTTCCCCGCCCACTCTCAAACTTCCCTCTCAGCTTTCCCGCCCACTTTCAAACTTCCCCTCCCTCATATATATGTATGTCATGCAATAACTCTTACTTCATCACAATAGTGAATAATCCTTTTCTTATTCCTTATAGCCCTCACATACAGAGCGTGCTCCAGCAACAGTAATGCCTTCGCAGTATCACACTCCTGCTCAACATCTATAGAAAAATCACATTCATGAAAAAGACACAAAATTATTATTTAAAGCACTTACCCATTAACTTCTTTTGAAGAGCCTTGCTAGTTTTAGACTCAACTTCCCCATATAGCAAAAGCTTGGCCTCCCACTTCCTCCACTCAGTCATAGCATTCACCACAGCAGATTGGTTGTTGCATATAAATGTGAACTCTTTTCGGAGCTAAGAACATGTAAAATATAACAATACCAGTGAATAACCTGAATAAAATAAAATATGAAATACATGAATGAAACAGGAGATCTAAGAACAGGAAGTTCCACAAACACAGAAATTTGAAGTAGTGATTAGGACAGAGGATCTATAGAAATACCATGATATCAAGCTCTACATGTACGCACACACAACCACACACACAGAACTACGAGATAAGGACAGGAGATATAAAGGAATACTATGATATGCAGCTCTACACACACACACACACACACACACACACACACACACACACACACACACACACACACACACACACACAGATAAGGGAATGGGCTGGAAGATCTAAAGAAATACAATTATATGCACACACGCGCATGCACAGAGAAGGAGAGAAATAAGGGAGGATCTAAAGGAATGCCATGATATGTACCGTATTTCCTCGAAGACCGCGTGCGGACTATATTCTTTTCAAGCCCACAAACTGTGCGCGGACTATTTGAGGGCATGGTCTAATTCCTTCACCGCCAGTTTTTCTTTTTTTATAGGTAAAGAAGCACTGGTAGATGAACTGGTACCTGGATCTGAAATCTGTACCTCGTCCATCCAAAATTCAAACTAGCAATGCACACACCAGTTACCATATAAATCACAATGCAATACCGGTATTTCAATTTTTCGTGTGCGATCGGATAAATAGCGTCAATTTAATTTATTTGGTAATGGTCGTCAATCATTTTAGTCAATTGCGCGGTCTATTCGAGGGCACGTACTATTACATTCGGTAAAACAAACAATGCGCAGTCTATTCGAGGGCGCGGTCTAATCGAGGGCACGAAGTAATCTAGGAAATACGGTAGCTCTATACACACACCTATACACACCAGTGTTGTGGTAATTGTAATTAGCTGTAATCATTACACCATCTGCTGTAATTGTAATTGTAATTGCATACCTGTAATTGGCAAGTAGTTGGGGTCAAAGACCACTTTGGTAAAGGGTCAGTTTTAAAGCACATGGCTGAATTTAAAAAAAATTACAAACTTTGTGGGCCCTATTACATGACCACTTATCCTGAGGAGCCGATGTGATGTAATTGTATGTAATTGCTAACAGATTTGTTGTATAATTAGTTCTTAAAGGTGTAATTGGTAATTGAAATTGTAATCGAGAAGCAAATATTTTAAGTAATTGTAATTGTAATTGATTACTTTACTCCTGTAATTGCCACAACCCTGATACACACACACACACACACACCAGATTGGGACAGGAGATATAAAGGAATACCATGATATACAGCTCTATACACATGTACATACACACATACACAAACACATAAATGGAATTGGGACGGAAGATCTAAAGAAATACAGTGATATGCAACTCTATACACATAAACATACAGAGAGAGAGGGATATGGGATTGAGATGGGGATCTAAAGACTAGGATCTAAAGAAGAAACCGTGATACTCTCTCTTTCACAAATACACACACACTCACAACAAATACAATACAGTTTGACATACCCACAACTTCATGTACGCCACACACATGTCCCTCAACACTCCACCCACACACATGTCCCTCAACACTCCACACCACACACATGTCCCTCAACACTCCACCCACACACATATCCCTCAACACTCCACACCACACACATGTCCCTCAACACTCCACACCACACACATATCCCTCAACACTCCACACCACACACATATCCCTCAACACTCCACCCACACACATGTCCCTCAACACTCCACACCACACACATGTCCCTCAACACTCCACACCACACACATGTCCCTCACACTCCACACCACACACATGTCCCTCACACACACACACACTCCACACCACACACACACGTCCCTCAACACTCACACTCCACACACATGTCCCTCAACACTCCACACCACACACATGTCCCTCAACACTCCACACCACACACACGTCCCTCAACACTCCACACCACACACACAACACTGTCCCTCAACACTCCACACACACACATGTCCCTCAACACTCCACACCACACACAGTCACACTCCACACCACAACACTCAACACTCACACACATCCACACCACACACAGTCCTCAACACTCCATACCACACACATGTACCACACACATGTCCCTCAACACTCCACACCACACACACGTTCAACACTCCACACCCACACACATGTCCCTCAACACTCCACACCACACACATGTCCCTCAACACTCCACCCACACACGTCCCTCAACACTCCACACCACACACATGTCCCTCAACACTCCACACCACACACACGTTTCTCAACACTCCACCCACACACACGTCCCTCAACACTCCACACCACACACATGTCCCTCAACACTCCACACCACACACATGTCCCTCAACACTCCACACCACACACATGTCCCTCAACACTCCACACCACACACATGTCCCTCAACACTCCACACACACACATGTCTAAACACTCCACACCACACACATGTCCCTCAACACTCCACACCACACACATGTCCCTCAACACTCCACACCACACACATGTCCCTCAACACTCCACACCACACACATGTCCCTCAACACTCCACACCACACACATGTCCACACCACACACTCCCTCAACACTCACACCACACACATGTCCCTCAACACTCCACACCACACACATGTCCCTCAACACTCCACACCACACGCAACACTCCACACCACACACATGTCCCTCAACACTCCACACCACACACATGTCCCTCAACACTCCACACCACACACACGTCCCTCACACCACACACACGTCCCTCAACACTCCACACCACACACACGTCCCTCAACACTCCACACCACACACATGTCCCTCAACACTCCACACCACACACACGTCCCTCAACACTCCACACCACACACACGTCCCTCAACACTCCACACACACACATGTCCCTCAACACTCCACACCACACACATCAACACTCACTCCACACCACACACATAGCCCTCAACACTCCACACCACACACACGTCCCTCAACACTCCACACCACACACACGTCCCTCAACACTCCACACCACACACACGTCCCTCAACACTCCACACCACACACACGTCCCTCAACACTCCACACCACACACACGTCCCTCAACACTCCACACCACACACACGTCCCTCAACACTCCACACCACACACACGTCCCTCAACACTCCACACCACACACATGTCCCTCAACACTCCACACCACACACATGTCCCTCAACACTCCACACCACACACATGTCCCTCAACACTCCACACCACACACATGTCCCTCAACACTCCACACCACACACATGTCCCTCAACACTCCACACACACATGTCCCTCAACACTCCACACCACACACACTCCCCCACACACATGTCCCTCAACACTCCACACACACATGTCCACTCAACACTCCCTCACACTCCCACACACACGTCCCTCAACACTCCACACCACACACACTCCACTCACACACTCCTCACACTCCACACCACACACATGTCCCTCAACACTCCACAACACACACATGTCCCTCAACACTCCACACCACACACATGTCCCTCAACACTCCACACCACACACATGTCCCTCAACACTCCACACCACACACATGTCCCTCACACTCCACACCACACACATGTCCCTCAACACTCCACACCACACACATGTCCCTCAACACTCCACACCCACACACACGTCCCTCGCACTCCACACAAAATTGTATCTCACAATTTGATTACTGTTGCATTTATATTAAGACTTCAGTGCAAAGGGATGACGTCTGACTGTGCTTCAATTGCAAGTTCTATAACATTAAATAGAACAATGAATATACACACTTCCTCCATACAATTGCAGATTTAACAGTAGCTATAGAATATCTTAACAATTAAGAACGCAATATGTTGAAAATTTGCAAAAAATCATAATTTTCAGCTTTGGGCTTACCAAAACTTCCAAAATGTTCTCCCTAGGTATGGTAATTGTTTTCCAACATAACCATGGCAGTCTTGCTGAATGTGCAGCATGAATACATCTTCTCTATCACTAGGTAACATACAAACAGAAATTAAACATACATACAGAAAATAAATTAAAATTCTTGGGGAAACTACCAGCCACATGGTAGCATCCAAAGTATTGTAGCATATGTGAGTGTACCCATAATTATAGGCTTTCATGTGCCGGTTTATTTGAAAGGGGGGGGGGGTGCTTTAGCCCCCTATCCCCCCACCCCCTACTGCCTTGGATTATGAGTATTTAGAAGTCAAAATTAAATAGATCACCGAGTCAGTATGGACATTGTAAGAAAAAAATTATAACTTACTGGACACTTTAAGATAAGGAAAGGGGTGATAAAATGTCCAAAGTAACTTGCAGACAAGCAAAATGGAGATAGCATTCTTTCATTGCTGCCTTTTATTGTAACTGAATTAAAATTTCTTTTCTTAATAACACCCACCCTAATTAAATTTTCAAGACTGCAATTTTAACTAAAATTTGTATCTTGAGTACAATAACAACAACAACAACAAAACTGTTTTTTGTATTTTTTGGGTCTCTAATGCCATTTTCCCTTCCTTGAAGATGGCTAACAATCTTAGGTTTGGGTACCAATTCATTTTTAGTCCTTTTGATTTACCATTCTATAAGATTCCAATTTGATTCTTTTGATCATTTGATTTTTACCACAAACACTCATGGAATTTTTTTTGCTAAGAATGTATTTGTATCCTTCTGTAATTGTGAGTGGGTCTAGAAAAAGGGATCTTATGACGCAAAGAAAAAAATTGAGTTTTTTAAGCTATCAGTAAGCTACACTTCACTTCACTTCATTACTCGCAAAAATGATTACATATAGCTGTTTTTAGTTAGGGCACTTGTTGTAAACATGGTGTGGATCGACTTGAAAGGATAGTGAGCTACGTATAATGGAGGGTTCTCTTTGCGCAGCTACTTTATTTTAATTTGAAATAAAGAGGTCAAAGGGCATGCCGGGGATTCTTCCATTTATACCTGGACCTCCGAAAGGAGTTCAGAATGTGGTATACGAGGCCACAGATTTCGCGTACGGAGAATAGCATTGAATTATAAACACGGCCTCTACGTTTAACAGGTCACTTGAATCCATAATAATAAAATTAGCAGGTAAAGGAGGACAATCACCAGGACTATGATATGACAATTAGCAGGTGAATGACATTGCCAGCAAGATTAAGTTAAATCTTGCAGCTTAAACTAAACTGGTCATTAGATAAATACTCTATAGAATTTGATAAATATACTGATGACTCATGTAGAGATCTGGCCAACAAATACACATCCATAAAGCCAGTAAGTAGCTTCTTACCCAGTAGGAGGAGCTCATGACAACAGAATGAGACGTGAAATTCGTTGCTTATTATCCATACTGAATTAGACTCCTACATCACAAATAGTAAATATTCAATAACTATTGGTGAGCTTAGCAAAAAAAACAAAACAAAAACAAAAACAAAACAAAAAAAACCTAGCTATATATAACTGAAGCACCTACTCATGAACCCTCAGCACTACTATGCACTAGCTAGCTTCTACAAAATCATTTCTCAGGCCACAAGAATAATAATTTATTTGGCTATTCCTAGTCAAGTATCAATACTGCTCCAGCAATGAAACTGGTAGATGTAAATGTTATCTTCATAAGGAGTAGCTAAACATGCAGGAACACAAAGCCAACCTGAACCTCAGGTACGCCTAATGGTTATCATCACATATGCTTGAGGCTTGTGAGCAGACAAGAAATTAGTAAATTAACACTGGTGGACATTACAGATGAATGGAAGTGATAAAAGCATAAACCACTGCCTCAAATCTCTCTGCAAAAGGCTTAGGAAGTCCAACACAAGATTTTCAATAGAACACTCACAACACCACTGAACTGATACATGTGCCTTTACCATGTGACAACAGTCAATATCCTGAACAGTCTAATACCATGCAACTGATGCATATGATGCCATATGTAATAACCAAGTCAAGCCTTCACCTGTACCATATCTATAATGACTTAAAATAACACCAGCAACCTGTTGTTGTTGTTGTTGTGGTTGTTGTTTTTTTTTCATTTTAAGGCCATATAAACACAATGTGTCTCCTGTTATTCCTCTCACCCTACATAATAGCAACTCAAAGGTCACACAGATGTCACATAGTCAGTTATGCACTGGTCATGATCATAAAATCTTCCTCCAATCACCTCAAACATAACTACACGAAACTAAAACAAAGGGACCACATACCTTCCCAATTGAGGCTTACGTCTTACTTATAGGGCTCACAAGTAGTCTCTAGCGTGAGTGTGTGCACACACATACCCTATGCTACCTCCTCAGAAATAATGATAAACTCTATTTCCCAAAATTTGGTCCATCTGCCCAATAGCACATGGTAGTACAGCTGGGAGATATACCGATATTATCATTGCACTTTGACAAAAGCCCTATATCGTAGAGACAATATTTCAATTGTAGTCACATGGTATTACGAGTTTCTCACCAAATGTTAGCACAGGTCACAAAATTAATGCGGGAGCATCATGGCAAGACAATTATGAGGTACAGCTGCCTTTGTTGCCTGTAAACGTGGCTATAACTTAAAGCTGGGCTCTATACTGGAATTTTGTACAACACCGTACTACTTCGCTCGCTTCGCTGAATTAGTGTACCAAACAAATAATAATAAAACGTAACTTGACAACAGACCTCCTCCTCATTTATGGAATGAAGTCTTAGTTTATTTTTAGGCCAAACAAACTAAATACCTTGTTTCTCATCTGCACCTTCCTGGGTGATACAGCCACTTCAAAATGTATCATGTAGGTCACGCCCACTGCTTTAACCACACCCCTACTACCTCATATATACTTGTTATATACCATTTCAATATATTTCCTATAGGTCAGCTACATATCCCAATTTCCAATATAGCTGATGAGAAACAAGAAAATGTGGTTTCAATACAACTTGTGAAGAATAAAAGTGATCTATATAAAAATTGTAAACACTATTCCAAGTTAAATTTGCACGCCTATGTATAATCGATGCATGTGTACCAGTTCAAACTACTGCAGTTTTTACAGTTTCACCTGATGTCAATCAACTAAATAGCTACAACATTTTTAATATTGAAAATTTTACCAGGGTTTGCCACATTATAAAAGTAATGAAGTGAATATTTCAAGTTATGTAATACACAATAACAAATAAAATAAAAAAATTGGAAGTCTACACTACAATACAGGCTTCCATACTTACAGCAGCTTGCAAGTGGTTTTTCCCTTCATTTTTCTTCTTTTCTTAATACTTATAGCAGATACACGGTAGAATAAGACCATCTTGGTATTTGGCAAAACTAATAACAAAATAGGTTATAGTTAAAGCATGAGCGCTTAGTTTCTAGTCGATTTATTGCACGACAGCCCGAGGGCCGTAGGCCCGAGGACTGAGTGCGATAAATGTACTAGGCACTAAGCGCTCATGCTTTAACTATTTTAAATACCGGGCAAGTGTTATTGCACACTTGCCAAGTTATTACACCTGACAACAATATAGCAACGGTATTTAATTTTTCTTATTACTAATGTTTAACTGGCTAGTCAACAATTCAGTCGTAAATCATCAGATATTTTTGGATCTTAATTTTTTCAAAGCTTCTATTACAGTTAGCTAATTTCTATCTGATCATTTAAACCTGGCTCTGTTAGAAATAATGCAAAACACACTATTAAAGTTTATTTTAGCATCCTTAAGCTCTACTACACTTCAATATCTCTTGAGTGGGATAGACTAGATAGGTTTCGCTTAGTGCCAATCTAAATTACTATTTTATGAAACCTTTCATGTTGTGTGTGGTCCTATAAAATGAGATCATACACACGATACACATTAAAATATTAAACGTAAGTGCAACTAGAAAACTAAACACTACTATCTTAGCTATATCGCCTATCCAAATAATAAAGAAAGCTCAGGGTACCAAATTTTACTATTATTAGCAAGAGCCAAAGTAACACTAATGCTCGTACAGTCACTAGTCTCACAAGAGCTAGCGCGTACGCAGTTTCAAACTCCCCACGAAAAAAACTCTAACCTTCTTCTAGCGTTGCTATCGCAGTCTATCATTAGTCGCCACACTAGCAAACTCCATCTAGAGCGCACGCGGTTGCATGGCCAATCTTAGAAGGCGTGGACTGTTGTTATAGTTACAGTTACTTAAAAAACAATCCGAAAGTTCACTGATCTTTCGTAAGTGGGACAGTATTAAGCTTGTCAGTTCGTTTAGCTTTTTTTTTTTGGGGGGGGGGGAAGACTGTGAGACTGCAGACATATATGTATATGTATTGCCCTCTCTCAAGATAAAGCCTCTTTAAAGTGTTCTGATAAACCTGTCAACATTCAGTTGATTATCTTTTATAAATATTCATGCAAATATCTCCTGTTGGGACTCATGGGCTGAGCTGCAAGTTCAGTGTAGGCAGACATTCTAAATAAACTGTTTTAAATGAGATCATCCACCTCACTCTGTCAGCAGCTAAAATCCCCTCCAGATTGAAACCTCCTGGCTTTTCCAGATCCGATGGTAAATGACCGGATTGCATGGCTTTAGTGCCATGGAGTGCTGGAAAACCTTTTATATAGGATGATTCCACCTGTCCAGACACTCTTACAGGAGTCATGTCACCAGATAAGCATGTTGTGTGGCTGCTTTTGCATAAGACAAGAAAGTCTGGGGGGAGGAAACACTAGGCAGATGTGTCTCTGGCAACTAGTGAACTATGTGGTACTAGCTACCTCCTCCAGAAACTCTCAGTGGCAGTTCAGCTGGGAATGCCACAGCCACTTTGGGTTGTGTCTATCCATCCTTGGATTTTTAATAATTTAAAAGTTATTATTATTATTATTATCATTTATTAATTGATAATTGTTACTAATGTTAGCTTCTTAAATAAAGTTAAGAGTTTGTTCAATATAGTTTTTAGTGATTGATATAGTGAAAGTTTTATAGCTCTACTGCATGCTTGAAGTGATCATGAGTTCAACTAAAACATCTGCTACTCATATGACAAGCAGTACTTTTAATGCATTGCCTAAGATGTTACTTTCAAGCTGAACTATGCTATGATGCAAAGTTACAACACACTAAAGGCTACATGCCTGAGCATGACTCCTAAAGAAAGTAGGTTGGTCTTTGTAAGTATATTAATAATGGATACATTCATGTGTATTAGCTGTTGTTCAGAGTCAGGTCATTTTTTCTTGAATCACATGCCCGGTTATGAAATTCGTAACCATTATAAGGCGGTATAACGACAGTATATTATTCATACATCTCATTCCAAGAGACCAGTATTATAACTTTAAAAAAAAAACTATTCGAAACCTATATGGTCCCCTCACTGGTCGCAGCATAGGGTATGTTATTATTACTAGAATTTCGCTAGGGTTGCACTTCAGTGCTCTTCTTTACATCTGATAAAGTTATAGCAACCACCATAGTGTATCAAAGTCTCAGTATAGTAGAAATCAAATTGATGACATGAAACCAAATTGATGATTGTGAGTTCAAGAAGAAGCGTACAAATAAAGTGGGATATGATAGAATGCATGACAACAGGTGTAAATTAACAAATTAAGCTAGAATGTTCATAGCGTCTTTTTCAGTCATCTTGAGGGGGGGGTAGGGGGCAATTCATCCTTGGTCTGGAAGATCCGTTAGCAAGAATGGCTTTTTATGGGCACATGTACATCTAGTTGAGCAGTAGTCTTCCTCCTCTGCTCTTCCTTCTCCAGCCCTCTCTTTGCCTTGTTCTCCAGTCCTGCTATTCACTTTCCCCTCCAGCTACTCCTGTTCTGTGCGGTCATGTACCACGTCTACTCTCTCTATTCAAATCACGTCCTGTCCCTCCATCATCTCGGACCATGATCTTGCTTTTGCACCAGCAACCCTTGGAGATTTCCTTTTTGTCCACACATACACAACCAACACACACAGAATAAAAAGTATGTATATATACCATTTTTGGTGGATCAATGTTGATATCACAATTATGAATACTCAGATATGCACTAGAGCACTTGATAAACTAAAAATATCCATCTATTAATATATAGAATAAAGGTGACCTTTGATCATTGAGACCACCTACCTTGACATGAGATTGACAGTTCGATTGAAACCAAGCGAGGTTTTGGTTATTTAACAGGTGAGCACCGGATGTGAGTGCTACAGCTTTTTTTTATTTTTTTAAGTATGCTACAGTTGATACACAATAACTCAGCAGATGCAATTAACAGTGGACTGATAGGAACGGTTACAAAAAATTAGTAAAGATTGCCACATTAACCTACAAAATAATATGCCAGTTAAGGTGTAATTGTATACACTCATTTCATGACTACAACTGTGTACCTTTACCACAACCATTAGTCTTGCCTTAGTTGAAACACAATAGAAATAATATATAATATAATATATTACGGACAATTAAACGAATGCTTTCATTTACCCTACTGCGCTAGTGTGCGGCAAAAAATAAGTATAATATGAATGTATGTATGTATGCAGTGTGGATGATAACTATACGTCAATGCTCAGACAATCGTCAGAACAATTTAAGCTTGGTCTGATATTAAAAAATCTGGTATGACAACTGTTACTATATTTTCATTGCTTTACAGATTGTGGTGGGACACGTATTACATATTGGTATTGCTTTATAAGCTTCAAAATGAGTAAAATTAATTCATATTATTGATCAATCATATTTAAAGAATTGATTGTTATTTAATCATTATTGTGTCAATAGTTCTGTGAAAAAGTATATTGTCTTGTTCATGGCCTTAGCTTGTTGTGAGTGCAGTAGGTCACTGAAAGTTAATGCTGAAGTATACTGTTGGGCTATGTTACCAAGTGTAGGATGTTCAATTATTGAACATGGACACTGGATCTAACTATAATTTAGAACTGAGTTTGAGTGAGGTGCATCAATGTAATGGGGAAAATAAATCTGGAATAAAGCAAAAAAAAAATTTAAAAAAATCATAAACTAAAACTAGAAGCAAGAGTCAAAGAAAAAGGGAAGAAAGAAAGAAGAATGCCCAGTTAAAAAAAAAGAAAAGAAAAAAAAAGAAAAAAAAAAGAAAAGAAAAAAAAAAAGATTATAACCAGATCTGATCTCTTTGGCCGGCTAAATAGCCGACCACTTATTGTTTTGGTTGGATATCAAGCACTCTTGGGCAGCAGATATCCAATGGCCAACTGTAATAATCCACTCTGAGTATGTATAATGACCAGTGAAATGCATACGACTTTTAGCCCAGTTTCCCCAAAAACTAATCATAATGTACTTTAGTTGGTCATCTGATGCTTAATGTTTTAGTTGTCAAAATATGTATTTCATAAAGCAACATAAACTGCCCAGTACAACATTGTGATGCCTATTTTTTTTCAATCTTTGGAAGGCCACTGTCTTTGAGATCTGTTGTTGTGTGACAGAAAGACTGACAGACTAACAGACAAATTGAGCTGCAACCCTACCATGCATGTGCGCCAAGGGTTAAAACTAGATGGGATGAGCTGAGTGCTAGATCAGCTTAGCAAACATGGGCATTATATATACTTACGTATGGGTGTAGCTATCCAATAAATATAAGTTGTACAATGGAGGAAATGATACATTTGTGCACCACATGAACACTATCAAACACATGCACACACCATCACCTATATGCTCAAACCACTCCTATCTTCTTACACCAAATCATTATTCACCTAGGTGATACAGGAAGCCCATTACAGCACAAAATGGGTATACACGTTGACAGTATACTCACCACACCTGTATGTGCACATGTGTGTGTGCGTGTATATGTACACAAGATTTCAAAATATATTCTGAATGTGTAAAGAATTAGCGATAAAAATCCAATTTTTTAAACTAAGTTTCACTCTATATAACGTCAAGTGCATATAGTGTGCACTAAATAGAATTGAACAGCCCGTAGTGCATATAATTACTTAAAAATCTATTGCAATTACATCTTTACTAGAATGTATTGTACTAAATCATAATACTACTATAGGAATGAGTACCAACAGGTCGTGAATGCCAGTAGAGATTGACACGTTCAATTGGTTATAGAGTACGCATCACAAAGACACACATGGATACAGTGCGTGGCATTATAAGATAATAGTGGGCAGAGACAAGTATACTCAGGGTGTAATAATATGTATGCACTCATAAAATGATTACAGGACTATAATATTAGCCAAATGACGGCGAGTTACTCGAGTCACATATCACAGGGGAGTTGGAACAGGTACGGCAATGGCCTCACCAATATTTTAACAAAAGGGGGCATGTCAGCCATTTTTCATTTATAGCGAAACATGTCCCCAGCTACGCCCCTTAATACATGACCTCTTCGTTTAAGACTTATAGTGACTCGTAAGACATGGACAGCCACACTACTTCTAGACAAAAGTTAACTCTAATGTACTTTGACCCTCTCGTATTTTCGAGTTAACTCAGCGTTCGACCCCGTCCCAAACATCACTAAACAGTATCCTCCGGTTTAACGATCATTACCCGTATCACCCTAGAAATTGAATTGTTTACTGACACTTTGAATTTTTTTGTGGGTGCAGTTTAAGCTCAAAAACTTACTGGAGTTCCATTTCTATCGAGTTAGTTGCGGTGGTAAGTTAATACGCTATTTGTCATAGTTATAAGCCCTACACAACAGTATTTACTTGAATATTCATTGTCAACTAGACTTACCATGAAGGTAGGTCTTGCGTACGTATGTTCAGTTATGTGAAAAAGTATTGTGCGTTATAACAATTACTAAGAATATCCCAAAGAAAAAGTTTAAAGAACGTGACTTTTTTTATTTGTTTCAATTCAAATAGTTTCGGGGAGTGGTTACTATGGCATTGAATGCCTTTACCATATAATACATGATTTAAAAACTCCACTTTTTTTAGTACCTTGAATATTAGAAGTTAAAACCAAACGTTTAACACTCCAGTGGAGTATTAGGCTCGCTCGCCATTTGTGCTCAAGCACATCACTAGTTACATTTTCATGTTACCGAACTGGTCGTCATAAACTTGGCGGTGAAAGGGTTAATGAATCTTACATTATCTGGAAATCACAGGACCATAGAAATACTTGACTCCAGCCCCTGTGTAACAAGTGACTAACTATCATGTGTACCATTACTTTTATTCTTTCACTTATTTCACTACTGTAGCTATGTGTGTGCGTGTGTGAGACCAGGTGATTGTGCATGGCTATCATCAGGTCATTGACCAAATGATCCGGGAACTCTTCACCTTTCATTTGAATTCAATACTTCACAAATGAAGAGCTGAATCAATATAATGTGTGTGTGTGTGTGTGTGTGTGTGTTTGTGTGTGTGTGTGTATGGCCACACATACAAATGGTTTCAAAGGATTATTCTGTTAGTAAATGAAGTGACAAGAGTTCTAAAAGTTCAGACTCTAAGTCGCTCCCTATATATTTCAGGTGGTCTAAGTGTGCATTAAATGGAAATATCCACAAGTCAATTAAAATGAGTAATAAATATAGTAAATAAAAAAATAATTTCAAAAGGCCTCTTTCTTGTTAGTGGAGTTAAGAAGTCATTCTAGAGGTCCTCACCTCTAGTTTTGACGTCCAGGAGTCATCACGTGTACACCAGTGGAGTAGTCACTGCAATTACACCTGCCACTTCACACTCCTACATTGAAAGTGTATGTCTCAAGTAAAACTAGCTCAACATAATTCAAGATTCTCGGATTTGTGTTTCGTGCTTGTAATTCCAACACATGTAGACATTATTTTTTTTAGAGAAACAGGCTAGTTTAGTACAGTAAAAGTTGTTAAAATTTACACTTTCCATATTATATTTTAACTACCACAAAACTTTATGAAAAATTGGGGCAAATGTCTCCACGAAAGTCAAACTAATATCTGGGATATGTGTGTGTGTGTGTGTGTGCATATGTGTATAATGGGGGGAGGGGAGCAAAGGGAAGCAAAGTACTTCCCAGTCTAACTCAAGTGCAGTGGAGCCTCCCTATTCCAAATAATCTTCCATGCCCCTGGACACCAAAAAAGCCACAAAAGTTTATCAATTGATGAAATCACGAAGAAATCATTTCCTTAGCCCCAAAAGACATTACTGCTCAGTGTCATTATTTAGCAGCACAATAGATAATACAGGCTAAGCATCCCCAATGCACTTGCCACAGTCTGCCTTACGCTGCTCATACGGAAAGAAGTTTATTACAAATGACGCTGATTAAATTAGACTAAGATTTCGGTTAGCCACAGTTATCTAATGATGACTAATTGACATTTGGAAGGAAAAAAAATCATATCTCAATGTATTCTATTTTAATCAATTAATTTTAGGATGTCTTTAATCCCTAAGGGGTGGGGGAAGGGCGGCAAACTAGATTTAAGGAGATGTACAAGCCCCCACCTGAAAAAACCCTGGTTTTTTACACAAGATAGAACAATACCATATAACTGTGGTTAGGAAGAAAACCGATGGGTCCAGCCACTAGTACTACGACTTCAAGCCATGAAGGCTGAAACATCATCCCTGAAGTTAGTACAGCTAGCAACTGTCTTAGAGAGAATCATTCCTGGCATCACATGATAAAATGCAGAGCAGTGGTAGAATATGAGAATGAAGTTAAAAGTCATGCAAACACACACACGCACACGCATACAAAGCTCAACCGTGGTAATTATATATGCAATAATTGGCAGCGAGCGAGACACTAACAGGGACAACACAAAAAATCAAGGATATATTATTGTATATATCATATATGCTTGGACGTATGTATGTAACTTTTGTACTTTGACTCACATTTGTTGTGTTCATTCGTTACCTTGGTTAATAACGCGCTGTTTGTCATCACTGTTCATACTTGAAAATTCATTGCCCAAGCTACCAAGAGATTACAATGTAAATCTTGTGTTGGTATATCCAGTGAATGAGTGCATGTGAGAATGTTGTGTGTTACATGTGCTGACTAGCTAAGAACAAACAATAAATATACATTTGCTGCTTTATATGTTAAGCTTCTTAGGTTCCTTCCTGTTTCTTTTGTTAGTAAGCAAGTCTTATATAGAGTTAGGATTTATACAGCGCAATAATTCCTTGGAAAAGCTTGTTTTTTTTTTAAGTCCCAAAAATTGCCGTGAGTGGTCTCGTACGCTAATTTAAAAAAGTCGGCCGTGTAAATTGTTTGACAAATTGTGCATGATGATTTTTATAAAGATGAATTTTTACCCTTTCACCTTATATGTCAATTTTTTTAACTGAAGCACATCACAAGCCTTTTCCCCTAGGACTGTGTATATGAGTGGGTGTGTATGATAGTGTGCTTGCGTACTTGAGCTACAGCAGAAGACAAAACAAATGAAGCACCAAAGGTGCGAACCCTCAGTGCTATTAAACATTACCTAGCTATTATAATAATATAATCTCCTTAAAAAAGAACAAAGCAATCTGTTAGCTATTTTAATGAGGCATCAATATAGCTCAAGCAATGAAAACAGTACATGGAAATGCTGTCTTCATAAGAGAAGCTAAACTAGCCAGAAACACTCACTGTTATAATTTTTCAACGTGAACTTCACTTCATTCAAATCCGTCGGTTAACTTAACTGAGCATGAAGCAAACTACACTATCAGAGCATGACAGACAGACTGACAGGGCAACTACTACTACCCTCTTGCGCATGCACGCTTAGGGTTAACAAACAAACAAACAAACAACAACAACAACAACAACCACCAACCAACATTGTCTGTCAATTTTTTTTAGCAAATTAACTGTCTACCAGTCCCTAACTCACATCGTGACTTATAAGACCTGCAACTACCTCTATGAGGTCATAAGACTTACATTTGGTAATGGTCATCAATACTATACTGTATCATGCCAAGTTGCTTATGGCCTTAGTGGTTGTCATGGCTCCTATGACTTGTCCTAGTCTTATTCTATGAACTGCATGTGAAAAATGGCCATTTTTTTCTTCCCATCACTGCACACTGGTGGGACTAGCTAAAAATATTTGTACGCACATTTTATAGACGCCCACATACATTTAAATTTACCTAAGACGTACACATTTTATACATTCCCCGGAATCCTGGGGAAAGATACCAAACGGATACGTTAGGGTAACCAGACCCTTCTGAGCAGAGCAATTAGGTAAAGGGTCTGGCCAGCGAGACTACATGAAACCATGGGCCTAAAACAAAGTAGAAAATATATGTTGAGTTGTATGCAATGATTATCTCCCCTTCATTGTCCAGGAGCACACTAAAGCAGTCGTTACGCCACCCACCAGAAAACGCCGGTTTTTATTGCACCGCGTACTAGGATTACGTCATCTGGTAAGCTGACCCGGGAATAAAGAGAATTGTAAGCCGATTTTCAAGGCTAATATTTTGTGAAAATATTCCTAGTAAGCCCTCAACTAAGCATTATTTTAAAGAATAACTCTTACATATTAATATCCACCTTTTGCTACTTAAGTATCCATTATCTACTGCTATTTAGATGGCTCTTTGTGAACCTCGTTTCGATCAGTAAATGTGAATAGCCTCAACTAGTCACTATTAAACAGCGTTCCTGACCTCTCTTTTGCTCTCATAATTTAAGTGCTTGTCTATTTAAGGTAGAACTATCATATCTGAGAATTTAAAGCATGTTCTTAGAATGTAAGGTTATTTTGTAGAGGTGTAAATATAGATTATAATGAGACAGCTTCATAAAGATATTAAATGAACACATGTCTAATATAAAGAAGTTATGGTCATACTAAAAATGTTATAAGGTTATCATAACATGACTATATTAAATAACAGTTCTTTGACATTAAATAAAAATGTAACTGAAGGATTAATTCTGTTGAGTAAGTGATGTGACCGTGAAATAATAACTAAAAAAAAAAGACAAAAACAAATAACATCACAAAAGTAAGAAAGAAAAATGGGAGAAAATTATGGTGTTTAGTCATCATCACTACTGGTTTCATCTTCACCATCGGTGATGCTATCGAAAAAATTGACACTTGCCACATCTTCAACACTGTCACAGTCGCTTTCACCTTCACTGCTGTCATCATCTGCTTGATCCTCAATTTGATCAACTCCAAATATGTCTTCCATCAGATGGTCAATTTCTTCATCTAAGGTAGTGTATCTACACAATAAATAGATTTTATATGTGTGTTCCACTGATTTATTTGTTCACCATTGAAACTTAATTTTATTTTAATATAGATTAGTTTTAATATGATTGTATAAAATAATTTTATAGTAAAATAATTATATTGTATACACACATCAAAAAATTACCTTTCAATTCTGACCAGTTCATCTTCTTCTTGGTGTACAATATCTTGTGTGTTTTGGCAATTGGTACAGCGACATCCAGCACCACAAAGTCTGGAACTTTTTTTACAGCCACATCTTCCAGTTCTACATCCTGACTTGCAACCACATCCATTCATGAGTAGTTTCACATTTTGCCTCACTGATTGGATGTTTTCCGCTGTATCCCAAAGTATTTCAATGCTCTGATGTCCTACAATCCAACCATTGCCATTCAGGGAAGCAAGCATCATTTCGTTGCATTCTGCCTGCTGCACATATGAAGTACCCAACAACTCCTTAGCCAGTGGTAATGAAGAGCATCAAAAGATGGTATACTCTCATTTTCTGTGGATATTCTATCCCAAATGGTCTGGCGTATCAAATCAAGCCACTTCTTGTGTCTCTCTTCTATAGCAGTTGAAGGTTCAATTGAATTCATGAGAGAAGATGGAGTTTCCCCCAAGAAAGCATTTGCATGCTTTTTGAAGTAAGCACAACCAACTAGTCTAATGAACGGAAATTGGCTTGCTTTGGCTTGTTCTAACAAGTTTGTATGTGAAATGACTTCCACAAATGGTCCAGAAAGATCAGCTGCAATGAATTTTGCATATTGAAAGAATACTTTGTAGAAAAACGCCTTGCCTATCCCAGAAAAAAATCGCAACCAGTGCAAACAAACAGTGTCTGAAGAACTCTTGGAATGTGGGAATCATGAATGTGAACTAAATCTGGATCTCGTTTCAGCAGGTCAATCAGGATATTTAGATTAATTAACTTTAGATCCTTATCACTGGGTTTACTGAGTTGAATGATAACAGAATCCCCTGTTGAAACCTAAGGAAGACCGATATGATAAACATCAGTATCTGGAGACAAAATAAACTTTCTTCTACCTGCCGAATGTTTCATATGTAGCCAGAGTCTAGTGTCTGATTCATCTACACGTGATTCTATAACTGACCACAAATATGGACCCTCATTTTTTGTGACAACCATGCTTGCTAATGTTCCTGTGGCTCCAGATGTGACAAACTTTTGCCCTTCAGCTAAAAATGTCCTGATGTTACCAACAAGATATTCAGAGAGGTAAGTAGTTAATTTTTGTTTGCATATTCTGCACTTAATAATACTTTGCCATTTTACAGGAATCTCAGCATCATTGAAAAAAATAAAACAAGTGTGGTCATCAGAAAGTGTATCTCTTCGTAACTGTTTAAATTTTTTAGGATTCTCAGTCTGTCTTCCTGGATCATCAAAAAGTAAATGTATTTCTTGGCTTCCCTTCTTGAGATAAGGTACTATGAATCGCCTCATAATAAAATTTCCGTAGTCTTTCATGACTTTGTTACTATGTAGTGGTTTCGTATGTATTAAGAACATACCTTCTAAAATAACTGAGTCAGGAATCCAGTTTGTTGGGAGAGTGTGACTAATTAATGTGGTATTTTTATATCTGGCTTGAAAAAAATTGGTAGCAATGCTTTTCTGGCCTTTCACAGGTAGTCCATCAGTGGTACATATTGCACGAGGATATTCTATGTACTGCTGGCCAATGATGTCTGGATTTTTTCCAATCTTATTTGCATATGCTATTTTTCTTCTCATACACTTTTGGACTTTCTTTAGTTCTTGCTGTGCTACATTAGTTCGTATTTATTTTTACTTGAACTAAACGTTTGTAACTTTTTCCTTCTCTGGGGAACTTTGACACTTGGATTTTTTAAATAGTAAGCCTGTATTCGTTGTTCAAAAAATTCCCTTCCTAAATGATTAAAATTTAGTAGGTCATGTCTTTGCACTACATTTGCTGTTAGGTGCCGAAAAGGATTAATTAATCCCCTGTTTTCAGATATGTGGCAAGGAAAAAGTTCATATTCATTAATTTTTTCGAGCATACATGCAATATTTTTACTAGACTTGATTGCATTGTGCTCGGACTTATACATAATGGGTGAAGCTTTACTGGCTGAAACTTTTTTGGGGGGGAAAATTTGAGTATTGAAATTGTCCATTGTTTTCACACGATGTGGAATATAGTTGACTATACGGTTGATAATATTTATTGTCGGTTTCACAATAGCTTGCTTTACATCTTTATTAATAAGCATTTCATGACATTCGTCCAACCCCACAGAATGAAGAACTTTGCCTGTTACACTTAGTGCAAACCCCCCTCTTTCAAAATACTTCAATAACTCAGCTGGCATATGCAACACATCTACAATATGCTGAGATATCAGTCTCTGATATATGGGGTGGTCAAATGCAGTAAAATTGGCAGCCATTAATTTCACTGATGCCAATCGTAGAAACCAGTTCTCACTTCTGATAGCCAGAAATAATGAAATATAGGGCTGGCAATCTGTAAAAACAAATCCACTCCAAAATTTCCAGGTGTCATCAGAGTCTGCCATTTTCTTGACATATCTAATGAATTCGTCATCAAAATCATTTCGCTGTTCTTCAAAAGATCTTATTATACTGTATACTGCTAACTCATCATAGTTAGTGTTGGCAAAGTCACTCAATATACTTGTTACAATTTCATCCACCTTATTGGAATTAGAATTAGCCTTAAAACATTGAAGCATGCTCCTAAAAAGAGCCTCCCACACTTCCATCAAGAAACGATGAGTTCGCTTGAGTTGTGTACATCCACCAATAGATTGTGTTGGGTAACTGCTAAAATTAGCCAAATCCTTTAAGCCAGCTTCAAAAAACGGTTTCATGATACAACATTGGTAATTTTTTAATAGGTGCCAATCTCCAGGATATGGTATTAGCCAGCTTAGATCTTCACCATATTCATGCTTAATTGCCTGAATGACATTGTACGTTTTAGCATCTCCTTCAAGCACAAGGTACTTGTGATTATGTTTAATAATATATTCAGCATGAAGTTCACCAACAATATTTAGGACAGTGTCCTTGCTATCTGCTATTTCATCCATTACTTTGATGTACTTGACTATACCCACTTCTGGCTCAGAAATATTAGATGCATATGAGAAAAATGTTTGAAACCCTATGAGTTGTTCACTTTCACTGTTTCGAAGTAAAAAATAGCTGATTGCATGTGTAATAAACTTTTTCACTTGATCAGTTTCAATACCTGAAACCCTAAAATTTTCAAGAGACAGTGGAACTAAGTTAGGCTTGAAAATAGTGTCATTGGACATAAAATCATATGTAAGAGGGTTACTATTAACTGATGGTGTTGTTGATAACTCTGTACTTGTACGTGCTCTACCACGTTTTGGAAAGGGAGACCGCAAATCTTTGATTGGTGATAAGAGAGCATGAGATCGCTTGACACAACATGACCCACTTAATGAAGGCTTGGTTTGAATGGCCTGTACTGTAGTACCATGCCAACTCAGTTGCTGGTTTCCACTATAAACTTGTGAATAACTATTCAGGAAATCAATGTTATCCATCGTAAATATGGTCAGATGACTGTCATTCATATTATGCATGAGTCCTTGCATACTAGTAAGCTGAGTTATTGTTTGTATATGACGCAATAATGTGTCATAACTCACACACACACCTAATCTATTGAAGATTTTAATTAACTCTGCACTTCCATTGTGAGTGTCAATAACATCTGTAAGTAACAGATGAAATGGAAGTGAGCTGGTTTTATCGACACAAAACATGATTAAATGCAAGATAAAAAGACATCTAAGATTTTTTATCTCACCATCATAGATTTGCGGATGTTCATAAGTAAATCTGTCTTTGCTTTGTGTAATGGAGCATACCATATTCCATAGTATTGGGTCAGTGGATTTTATTTGATCCTCAACATCTAGCAATTCTTTTGAATGCTTGCATTGCTCTGCCTGCATGCATATTCGTTGATTCAAATCCCTGTACACTCCTTTATAATCGAGTGTTTCTGAAGCTTGATAATTTTTTAAGGAAAATATAAGCATTCAAGTTCTCTACCTGACCGGTATAATATAGTGCCGTGTTTTTTCAAAATACAGGTATATGCTAAGTGATGCTCAAAAAGCAGAGAAAGTTGGCAGAGCAACCATCGTGGGTTCATTGATTTTCCTTCTGGATGTAAGTATTTCATATGCATTGTGAATATTTCATGTGCACTTGGTAGTGTTAGTGCCTCATTTTTTAATAGCTTCTCAGCAATAGTTATGGCTGACAATATTAAAGCATAGTCAACTATTTTCTTCTCATCAGAAAATGGCAATGGCTTGGACCCTAAAGAATTCTGGATGGATTCGAGCAAACTTTTAAATTCTTCATCACAACTTTTTTTTTTTTGTTTAAATGACCGAGAAAGAAGCAAACTGAAACGGTAGCATGCATTACACACCTTGTCTATACTTTTTATTTTTCCATCAAAATTAGTGTTTTCCCTTAGGTGTCTTTCAAATACTTCCGGTTCAGCACATGTTCGAAAACCATGATAGTTTGAACCACGAATGCCTACTGAGCACACAGTACAATTCCACTGATAGCTAGAGGGACTCAGCTGCCTATGTAGGTCTCTGTAGTGTCTGTCACAAAGATGTGTCTCATGCTTTTGTGAAGGTGCCAAAGTGCATTGCAAGTTTGAACTGATGTCCTCCTTGCTGGCTAGCTTAGTACATCTACTTGAAATTACACCCCAGCCTATCACTTCACAGTATGGCTTACTAGCTTTAGTCTTCCTCCACCTAGGCTTGTAATCCTTATTCTTCCTCACACTAAATAGGTTGCTATAGCAATTTCTGCAGATACATGCATCATGCATAACTTTGGTTGCTGGCTCTATGGACTTCAAGAATTGAAATAATTCTTGATCTTTCCATTTTAATGGATGAGTATATTTTATTGATGTTTCCTTACACAAAATGCAGGCTGTACAGGGACGTCCTTTGTGAGCATCAGAGAAGACTGACTGTGACTGACTGTCCTTTCGCTGTGCCTGCTCAGGTAAATCTGTTGTATTTATTAAAATATTGTGAAATTAAATACTATTTTTTATTACAGCTACTGGACAAACCTGTAGAAGAACTGGTACTTTCAGGAGGAAAGAGATTTCTTCTAGGGTTGGATTCACTAGAACTCATTCTTCTCACTGACATATACTTATCTCAGACCCATGTTTTCATAAGACACTTGTTAGAAACCATGCAATCACCCACATGGACCAACATGTGGCTTTTGACTGACCATTTACCAACTTGCTACCATTTACCCACTTGATAATCCTTACCGTTTCTAATGAATATTCAATGAAGAAATTATGCCATGAAATTAGATGCAACAAGAATGAAAGTCAGTATTCAACAATTTTAATCCTTGATTTCAATAATGCATATATTTTTAACGAGATTTATTGGTCAGGAACGCTAGTTAATAGCAATGTGTGGGATGACTCTCTGGAAGCCATTTCGAAATGCTCATAAAGAAGCCAGCACAAAGGGCGTCTAGGGACTCCTTGGGTATTCTATGAACAGGCAAGCACTAGTTTAATCTTTATTCTTCAATTGTACGTCTTTTGGACGGCAAAAGCCAGGTAGTTTCAACATTTTGAGGCTCAATAAGTAGCCATTATTTATTCCAATTTAGCGCCTTTTGCGCGGGCTCTCGGTAGACTACTTCCGGTTTGCAAATAAATTTGTACGGGTGGCGTAACGACTGAAAGGATGTTAGGGCCATGGGAAAAAGCTATGAGTGAGGATAATTTTGGTGGAGCATGTTTTAGAATAATTCAGTAACTAGAAACCATTCCAACATGCACCCACACTTTCTCACAAAGAAATGAGAAAATTTTCAAGAGTACTATGGAACAAACAAACTGACGAGCCCTTGTCATCCACAAAATATCACTATCATAATTCAGGCCACCCTTGCTCTTTATTTTCATTCATTAGCTTAGAAACAATTGTTCAGGAAACAGAACTTCACCAGGGAAAAAAATGACCTGGGTGACCCCGTGGCGGTGCAGCTAAAATACTTAGAACTGCTAGCTATAAAACTACTTACCCAGAAGCATAAGCCAGGGTAGATAGCGAAAGCTTCCTTCAAGTTCACCAAGACACAAGAGTACCGTATTACGGAATCAGTAGCTAGCGCGCAACAATAGTTTAGACGACCACTTCCAGTCTAGAGTTTTACTTATATGGTAAAGCGTTTTTAACTTATTTAACCTGGCGATACTTACCTACACGTAACTGGAAAAGGGTTTTCCATGAGATAATGCAGTATCTTTGCGAGGCTGCTGGGGAGGAAACAGCCTTATTTTAACGGTCCAGCGTCTAGCGCAGCGAAGTACTTAGGGCCTGAGGGCAGTAGTTCACGCCTATGTCTACGCAACAGTACATAGCCTAACAAATATTTAACGTAGCTACATTTTCATCAATGCCGTTGGAGGGACATTATAAACTCAAGGTGGGGTCACTATCTAATTGTGTCTTTCTCTGGAAGGACCTGGGACCTGTGATCAAGCAAAAAACTACACCAGTTATAAAACTGTGCAGTGGTATGCACACTGGATATGCTGGCGCTTATGAGGGATTCTTCTTCAATTAATCATCAGCCATGTTATCCTTAACAATTCCTAGCTTTCTAATTTTGCTTAATAATATAATGCAAGAAGTTAACTAAACAATTAGTTAAATGCATTTAATAGTCAACTAACAACATTTGGACCTTTCAGTAAACCATGAGGAAGGTGTTACTGTTACACTGCAACGTTTTACCCTTCAGGTAACACTTGTGATAGTGTTACTGTTACACTGCTGTTTTTACACCTTTCATTAACACTGGTGAAGTGTAACTGTAACACTCCCGTTTTAACAGTGTACAAGTTTATAGTTATTGAGTCTTTATTACATTGTTTGTCTGGCTTAACTGGACTGGTTTCATCTACTCATTTATCAAAGACACCAAAGTTACATTAGCTGAACCTGATCTTACATATAAAAAGGCTTTTAAGCTTGCACAAGCCTTTGAAATTACGGACTAAGACACTAAAGATCTGCAAACACTCCAAACTGCCAGTGTACACGCCATGTATGTGGCATAGAAAACGGCTAATTTCGGCAAAACCTACAACCGCAGTCATTGTTTCTAAGAAAGGTCAAACTTTGGTTTGTCTGAGTTGCATACGGATTACCAAGGTGTTTTCTCGGAAGAAGGGTAGTTTGGTGGCCTGGATCTATCAAGGTGTGGTTTGATTTGTGAAAAAGCTGTGGTGAATGTCAACTCCATCCATGAGAACGCTCTGCCTCATTCACCACTATATATACCCATGGGAATAGCCTTCTGCACAGCATTGGTCAAGAATCCACATTGACCTTGCTGGTCCATTCATGGTTAAGCACTTCCTGGTGGTTACGTCTTTCCCCCCTTCCTCCCACAATAAATAAAGAAATTTTCCAACACCTATGGATTACAAAAAAAAAGTTCTCAGAGCATCAATTGTAACAATTTGAAGAAGTGGAAGGGACAATAATACATTCAGCCATGTAAAAGTGAGCATCCAAACCACCAGGAAGTAATCCCACCAATGAACCGGCATGGTTTTATAGATTCTCGACCAAGGCAGACTGTGAAGGCCATTCCCTAGGATCCACAGCTAGGAATAAGTAAATTATGCAGCATATTCTTTTAGCACAATAGGCATTTGAGCTTAATTTTTGTAGAGGTTTTGGAGTCTGAAGTGCTTATTGCAAGATTTCTGTGCAGTCCACAGTAACTTCATGAAACCACACTAAGAAGAATGATATTCAGTGAACCATGCATATGAGACTATAGAGTCTACACAGCCAAATAATGAATGACATGCCTCATACACATGCACAGTGCAGTATGTCCACTGAGTTGGCTCGACCACAAATGTGGCAAAAGAGGAATGCACTTGGCGAAACCGGAAACCAATTAAGGTCACGTGACAGTAGTAGCTCAAACGCGAAAACGTCGACGCCCACATTAAAAACGGGGCGGGTCTAAGGTGCGCATTATTACCGTAAGTTCACTTGTTGAAATGAAAAGACGCTATGGCAGTTCTACCGCTGTGCAGCATGACTGAGCTAGCAACAACTTCTGAGGAGATGAAGCTTATGACAAATTTGGAAGCGACACAGAAATGACTTTTTATGCCTTTTTATAAATTTTGACCAAACTATATTGGGCTCACCCTGTCATTTAGCTATACTGGTCCTCCCCTGACCAGGATGTTTTTAAGTGATAGTTCTCCAATATCTGCGGCGATTAATGCATGACTTGTGTAATTCTGACTATAAACACTAGGTGGTTCAAAATATTAGGAAATATGTGCCCCTCCCCCCCCCACAAATTTAAAATTTTTGCTAGTAAGCAAGGACTTATAATACATCATCATTATTCTCAAACCTACTTACAAATAGTATGAAGTTGCTTAAATTGTTCTACTTCATGAAAAAATTATCTTTAGTCATTATAGCTACATAAATAATAGTCAATTTAATCAAATGATCTAATAGATATAGAAATACACAAATATGATATTCTGTTGACCAACAATTGACTTGCAGTCAAAGGTTATCAAAATGACAACAAGTAAGTCAGTGGTTTGATCTGGTTCTGGACTCCTCCCTGTCGATCAATCCCAATGCTCTAAGGGCTAATGGAGCTACTGTAAACACAAGAATGCTACCTCCACCAACCACCAGTACGAGGGAGAGGAACTTGAGCACATTGACTAGCATTTCGTTGCGAGCTATCAGATTGTTGATAGAAGAACTAACCTCCTGTGGGACTAGTGACACTGTCCCGCTGCTCAATATGGACTGGTTCCTCAAGGTAGCCATGCCATGGACTCCCAAAGAGGATCCAAACACAAGCAGGTACTCACGCTCAAGAAGACCATTGGGGATCTCACTCAGAGTCATGTTAGTGGCATAATCCCCTATGCTCCTAGACTCTGGAGGAGTCGAACGCTGCCAAACCCGTTCAAGCACAAGTCGAAACCCATCTGCCTTGGATATAGACTCTACATTGGCTGAGTTGTTTTGTTTATCAGCCAAGGAGAATGGAACTGAGACACAGACATTTTCTATGGTGCTTGATGAGTCTGTCCATTTATCTGTGCTTTGGTGGTATACCTTCTTGTAGGTTGTGGTGGTCACCAAACGGGCTGCTCCTTCAAGTGAGGCATTCTCAGACTTCAGCGCATTGTTGTTTAATTTCGTGACCACACCTTCCACTAAAACGTCAGCTTGCTTGCCAGGACAATGGTTGAGATATTCCTTTAGTTGGCGAAAATCCGAAAACCTCGGCACATCTTGAAGGTAAGAGAGCTCTTGAGACCTTGACTTTGAAAGGTTGTGAAGGAGCCAGCCTACTAAAAGGGAAGAGGTTCCTAATACAGCTCCAAATATGTGTTGTTCCATACTCCAAAACAACTAAAACCTGAGGCGACTAAGGACTACCTCCGTTGATTTGACCACTAAACGTTGGTCAAAGTGGGTGTGGTCACATAAACGCACAAATAAAAACTTTTGCGCTACACTTTTTTTTTTTTGTGGAAGGTTATGTAGGAAGTGGCGTTTACTTAGCAACAGTTGCTACGTCGCCATTTAGAGTGGCAAAACGTCGAGTGGCGTGGCGTATTCTAGGCTAATTATGTCTTCACCTGGCTTTTCTGCTTGTTGGATGGAGCTTAAATGCCTACAGGGTAAAGCTATCTAAGCTGGGAGCCTGAAAGACCCTTACCTCAGCTAAAAGGAAGGATTTATTGAAGATCCTTGGGACAAATATGGCTTGAAGTAGTATCCAGATATATTTTGCTACCTCATTGAATTGACTAGTAAGTATACTGGTGAAATGTTGAAATCTTATAAAAGTCTTGATTCCTACATCTATTTCATTAATGGTTGATTCCAAAAGGAAAGTGGCTTGTCCATCCCGTCATTGCATGGGGAAAAAAAGTTGAAGTCTTAAGTCAACTCTGTTATTGTACTGTTCATTATTTTTGGAATTATTTTTCCCCAACCAAATATTATAATTTCACATTTTATTATATAACATTGTAACAACAAAAAATTGGGAATGGTTTTAATTAAGGTGAAACAACTGATGGACATAAATTACGTAGTGCACAACTTATAACGATTATTTTATCTATTGGACTAATACATTCTTTTTCACTGGTCATAATAAAGTTAATTGGTGTTGTTGATTCAAAAATCTGTACTTTTGACAAAGTAGACCTATAACTCGTTCAACATAAATTAAACTCTTGACAGTAGACGAGAAAAATCTACTTCACTTTTTGTCAGCTGGGGTTTTCCACCAGTAAATGGTGGAAGCTTGGCACAGTAGAGACCAGCACTTTCATGAATATTAAAACCACTATCTGCTAAAACAAGTTCACCTGGCAATATTCGTATCTTCTTTATCAGCTTCATTATTTTTATCTTTATCTTCTTTATCTGCTTCATTATCCCTGTGTGTGGTTCACAGTAACCTCACCATTTCCATGATCACAGAGCTGTACCTGGCTTTTGGCAGTTTCTATAGTCTTGCTGTGTCTTTTCTTCTTCTTTTATTCACTCCAGCACTTCTTTTAAACCAATGCCATCGATAGCTTTCCGTTATAGAGGGCTTGTAATGTGTGCAAACACTTACGATACGACAGGAGACAAGGGATCGTTACTTTAACATCCCTGTTCATCCTTAGGGAACCGATAAAATGTAACACCAGAGCCTTTCTTAAAGCAGTTTGTACAACCAACGGCACAATAGCTCTTCACTATTGCCACTCAAAATGGCCACATGTAGGGCGTGTACATTGATTACGTCACTTCCTAACACAGAACAATCTTAGAAGCACCTTCTCTTTAAACGTTTCACACAAGCTTCATTAGGAAATAAGGAATAGTAAGTATAGATGGTAGAAGGATGGTAGTAGTTTGTGCCAGTCCAATCCCCCCCCCCCCCCGCCCCCCCCCCCCCTCCCTTAACCCCCACTAAAATTGTCTTCTTTTACCCTCCTGCTAGTCCCTAACTACCTTGGAACTAATATCTACTGGTGACTCCAGCAAATCACCTCTATTTTAACAAATGTTAGGTTTTCCCAATAGCTATGTATTGCTTATAACAAACAATCCCTTATTGAAGTCTGGTCCAGTTGTTCTCAATTCAGAGGTTCTACCCTTAAATTAACTAGTGGTGTGCTTGAGCACAAATGGCGAGCGAGCCTAAACACTACACTTGTTAAACGATTGGTTTTCACTTTTAACATTCAAGCTACTAAAAAAAAGTTGAGTATTTAAATTACTTATATGGTAAAGGCATTTAATGCCATAGTAACTGCTCCCCGCAACTGTTTGAATTGAGAAAAAAAAAGCAACAAAACAACAACAACAAGTCACGTTCTTTAAACTTTTTCTTTGTGTAATAGTTGTAATGCATAATACTTTCACATAATTGAACATACTTACGCAAGACTTACCTTGTGGTAGTCTAATATGGACAATGAATTTTCAAGTAAATACTGTTGCGTAGGGCTTATTATGACTAGTAGCTATCAACTTACCACAGCCACTAACTCGAATAGAAATGGAACTCCAGTAAGTTTTTTAGTTTAAACTGCACAGGCAAAAGAATTCAAAGCGATTCAATTTCTAGGATGATACGGGTAATGATTGATAAACCAGAGGATACTGTTTAGTGACGTTTGGGACGGGGTCGAACGCTGAGCTAACTCGAAAGTACGAGAGGGTCAAAGTTCAAAATGACATACATACGTCCAAACATATATACAAATGTGCTTGAGCACAAATATCGAGCAAGCCTGCCTAGCTAAAACTACAGTATATTGTTACTAGATAATTTATATTTTGCTTAATTCATGCAAATACCAAATTACACTCTTACCTGAGTTATGGTAACTTCTGTAGTTACAAAATTAAGCTATTTTGACTATCTGAATTACCAGTAATTCTTGACAACAAGCTCTCAGCTACAAAACAAAAGACCATCAATTTTAGCAAACCAATACAAAATTACTTTCTTACCTTATTTTCTTGAGTAGTGGTAACTTCTGTAGTATCAAATTGAAGCCATTGTGACTATCTGAATTACCAATCTCTCCTGACAACAAGCTCTCAACTACAAAAAGAAACGCCAGAGTTATTTTGTAATTTTAACTTTCAAATATGGAATTAAGTACCTACCTCAGTTTCCCTCTAGTAGTGGTAGCTTCCTCAGCATTGTTATAAGGTATTCTGACAGTGTGGTAACTTCTGTAGTATCCAATTTCAGCCATTCTTCTGACAACCTCAATTACCTGGTGAACAAGCTCGCAGCTCTAACAAAAAATAATAGCCAGAGTTATTTTTGTAATTTTAGCTTCCTCAGTTTCTCCCAAGTAATGGTGGCTTCATTTAGCCATTCTGGCTACCAGTGGCACTTGACAACAAGAGGCATTTTTGGAAGCCCCCAAAAACAAAGTTTTGAAATTACATCCGGTAAAGGGTTTTCGATGCCTTAGTAACCAGTCGCAGTAACTTTGTGTACTCTTTCAATAAGCCATTCTGACTGCCTCAATTACCAGTAACTGGTGAACAAGCTCGCAGCCTAACAAAAAACAACAACAGCATAGCCAGAGTTATTTTGTAATTTTAGCTAACAAATATGGAACTACGTACTTACCTCACTTCTCCCAAGTATAATGGCTTCCTTCATTTTAATATTTAGCCACTTTGGCTACCAGTGACACTTGACAAAGTCATAGTAACCGTTAGCAGTAACATTTTGGGACTTGAAAAACAAGCGTTTCGCAGGAATTATCTCACAATTTGGAGCCCAACTTAGTAAGAATTATCAGAAGAAAATGGGGTCAAGCCTAAAAAGCCGTGTTTATATCCCGCCCGAATTTGGGAAAGCAGCAATAAATTCACCCCCTCCCACCTATCGCTAGCTTCCTCCTCCTTTAATCTCCTGATGAGGTCACAGCCCCGTCATTAAAAATTATGCACCCTGACCCTACATTATAGTCTGTTAGGTTGTAACGGGCCAATGGCGGAAAAGAATGAAGATGAAATTTGTGTAGAGTATGACGCTCTGAGATCTTGTCAGGATACGATCTACAGGGGGTGCTTAAATTCTCCCAGTTTGTGTAAACATTTTCACGAAAATGGCCTGATATCCTACGATGTTTTGAGCACTTACAGCGGAAAATTCGAGGAAAACGAAAAGCTTAGTCGAAATATAGTCGATACCCTGGTTAGTAGGGTAAAAGATGACAGAAACGCGTTTGCCACGATCTTGTACGTTCTAAGGTTAGAAAAAAGCTTGGTATACTTGGCAGACAAACTAGAAAGCAAGAAAATGGAACTTGAAAAAACAATTGGTGATGACCAAACCAAGACTATGTCCATGGGTAGAGCTGCAGCACCTCCTCAGGTTTCTGATTCATCTAAATCAGCTGAGCTCACAACTTCAGCTGCAAAGTCTGCCTCTAGAGTTCCACAAAAATCCCCAAAATTCCCACCAGAACCGTTGCCCAAAGCTGAAAAAAGTGCAAGTGATGAAGCAGAGCAGTGCACTTCAGAGTGAGTCGATTAAGATGTGATTTGTGGGTAATTTTAAGCAATTTATTTTTTGACTGTGTTAAATTGACTGAGTATATAGTGTAGGAAGTAGGGGGTCTCTGGGTGCTGGACCCCTCCCCCCCCCTCCCCCTCCCCCTCCCCCATAACTTTTCTGCACAACTTAAAAATGTGATTTCTCACATGAACACCAGCAAATCACACAATACATTCCTACACCACTGCTGAGTAAAGCTTTTGTAAACATAATAAAGAAAGGGAATATAAACTGTTTAAAACTCTTCTTTTTTTATTATCTTTATTATTATTATTACAAGTACCCCGCCACATAGTGGTGCTTGACGTATTGCAAAGTAAGAATGCAGTAGAACAAGTTATCCTGTTCAATTATCATTCTCTACCATTTGTTAAGGTTACATAAGTTTCCCCCTCCTGCTCTCTTTTTTCTGAACTATCTGAGGTTTTCTTCTATCCCACCACTTCTATCTTCAGCTTTTCTTTTTGAGTCATGGCGCCCCCTTTTCCTTTGTCCATCTCTCCTGCATTTCTGTCCGACTTTGAGAAACTTTTGTCTTCTATTTCGCACTTTAACCTTTCTTTTGAAAACTAACCCCTGCCTTTACTCGTCTATTCCACCTGCTTTTTAGTTATAATTAATCGCTCGCCTTTTTGCCTTCTCTTCCCGTCCATTTTAAACCTACACCGCCTTACCTCGCCGATTCCATCCACTTTTCAGTTACAATTAATCTCCTTTTACCTTCTCTTCCATACTTTCGCCTTCCTTTTTGATACCTACACCGCCTTTCCATCGTCTCTATTGCACCCGCTTTTTAGAAATAACCGGCACGTTCTACTGAATGTGACGACACTTTACCTATGGTAAAGAGACAATAATACTTTACCTACGGTAAAGAGACGATGCTTTACCAAACCATACCAAACTCATGAATTATCCATGAATACACACACCGTCGTCGTCGTCGTCGTCATTACTGACACACAAGTGTATTATTATAATTATAGATTATTATTATTATTATTATTATTATTATTATTATTATTATTTAGCTTCAAGAGTCAATAAAAACGCTAGTAAGTACCCTGGTCACATGCATCTCTCTGATTCAAGTAGATTTCCCATACTCCCAATCATCACACACACACACACACACTCACACACACACACACACACACACACACACACACACTCACACACTCTCTCACACACACACACACACTCACACCCACACCCCACAACCACAAGTTCCAGGGGTTTTTTCTAATTATTTGAAAACAAAAATGGAACAATTGGTCATAAAATGATATGCCTTACCAGATATTACTTGCTCAACCTGAGTAAAAAAAAATACAGTACTATGAACATATAAATATGATAATAGTCCATAAGTCCCAACAGTCATCTCAGCTTTTCTTAATCCTTTCCTGTATTCAGCTTCTTCTCTTCCTTGGGTGCTCCCCTCCTTTTTTCTGGTCTCTCCGGCTTCTCAGGCTCTGTGTCCCTTCTTTTTTGTGGACGTAGGCTTTGCGAAGCTATTGCCTTTTTAGTTATCACTTTCACTTTTTGCTACAATAGTGTCTTTTCTAATTGCCTTCACTTCCTTACTTCCTTGCACAGAGTGTGAAGCCCAGTCTGTGACGATGCTTTACAACTGGCCAGCTCTAATCATCATCAAAAAAACCCCCATCATCATGGTTTTACTAAACACCAAGTGTATCATTATATAGATGCTGAATACCAAATGACAAATAATTAATATGGCAGAAGACATTACTATGATTACAAACTAGCTACTTTGAAGAATACCTACTTACTACAAAGAATGATCCAGCCGACACTCTCAAATAAACCAGACTCTTAGGCGTCTTAGCTAAGGCAACTCTAATTGAATAGACACTGAGAGGTCAAGAATTAAGAGAGAATGGCTGTGCAATTTAAACACTTTGCAGTGTGATGATGGTCCACAACTGAAGTACGGGAGTGGGCACAATAGAGGCAAGTCCTCAGTTTAATATTCATATCCCCTTCATCAAACAATACTCAACGTTCTTCTAATTGGCGAGCGAAGCGAAGGTGAGCGAGACCTTACGTAGGTTAACACAATTGCAAAATTGGTGAGTTTTTTCTTTATTATATATATATATGTTTGGATGTATGTCGTTTTGTACTTTGACCCTCTCATACTTTTGCATTAGCTCGGTGTTCGACCCCGTCCCAAACTTCACTAAGGTATATGTTCAGTTGTGTGAAGGTATTGTGCTTACAACTACTACTAAGAATATCACAAAGAAAAAGTGTAAATAACGTGATTTCATTTTGTTGCTTTTTTTCTCTTCAATTCAAACAGTTGCTGGGAGTGGTTACTATGGCATTGAATGCGTTTACCACGTAATACGTAATTTAAAAACTCGACTTTATTTTAGTAACTTGAGTGATAGAAGTTAAAATTAATCTTTTAGCAATAGTGTAGTTTTAGGCTAAAGCACATCAATAGTATACTTTGTGTGGTTTACTGTTTAGAAGAACAAAAAAATCCAATTCTCTATAATTCATTGCTTCCACATATTTGACCGCTATTTCAAATTCAGAGCTTACCAAATGTTCTGATATTCCAGTGAAGCACCATAGGATGCGAACCCTCAGCGTTACTATACACTAGCTAGCTATTACGAAATCATCTCAGACCAAAATAAGAACTTATCGGCTATTCTAATTAGACATAAATACAGCTTGAGCAATGAAAACAGTACATGTAAATGACGACTTCATAAACAGGCCAGAGACACTCACAGTATACATTTCCACTTCCAGCATGTCTGTTACAGTATAGTGTAAAGGAGCTGTTTCGTGATTATTACCAGATCATTTCAGTGGCTGGCGAATCCAGCAGAGGGACTGACTTGGTTCCTCTGCCCTTTTTATATGGCCACAACCCTGATTACTTCCTTTTTAGTCTCGTGAGCACTATTACAAAGTTTTTTACGTTATTAACCCTCAGCATGCATGCATAAGTGTACAGTAGTAATCCAGTCTGTTTGTCTGTCACGCTCTGACTTTGGAGATTACTGACAATTAACTGTTGATTTAGGTATGAAATTACTTAGAACGACTATTTAAGACCATTTATTGAGTTACTTTTTTTTTTTATTTCGGGCTGATTTTGAGAAACATGAAGCTGCAGCTCCACGTAGGTACTAGCTTGTGAGTCACATTCTAATCACGTGAGCAAATTATTTCTTGCTGCTCGCGGTCGTTTTGATTTATGCTCAAGAAGTAAACCTCGAAGTTAAATGGACTCTATCAGAACTATTCATGCATGCTCATGTGACCACAACTATGCATACATGCATATGTGACCACAACTATTCATGCATGCATATGAGACCACCACAACTATTCATACATGCATATGTGACCACAACTATTCATACATGCACATGTGACCACAACTATTCATGCATGCACATGTGACCACAACTATTCATGCATGCTCATGTGACCACAACTATTTGTACATGCATATGTGACCACAACTATTCATACATGCATATGTGACCACAACTATTCATGCATGCACATGTGACCAAAACTATTCATACATGCATATGTGACCACAACTATTCATGCATGCACATGTGACCACAACTATTCATGCATGCACATGTGACCACAACTATTCATGCATGCATATGTGACCACAACTATTCATGCATGCATATGTGACCACAACTATTCATGCATGCACATGTGACCACAACTATTCATGCATGCACATGTGACCAAAACTATTCATACATGCATATGTGACCACAACTATTCATGCATGCACATGTGACCACAACTATTCATGCATGCATATGTGACCACAACTATTCATGCATGCATATGTGACCACAACTATTCATACATGCACATGTGACCACAACTATTCATACATGCATATGTGACCACTATTCATACATGCATATGTGACCACAACTATTCATGCATGCATATGTGACCACAACTATTCATACATGCACATGTGACCACAACTATTCATGCATGCATATGTGACCACAACTATTCATGCATGCATATGTGACCACAACTATTCATGCATGCATATGTGACCACAACTATTCATGCATGCATATGTGACCACAACTATTCATACATGCATGTGTGACCACAACTATTCATGCATGCATATGTGACCACAACTATTCATACATGCATATGTGACCACAACTATTCATGCATGCATATGTGACCACAACTATTCATACATGCACATGTGACCACAACTATTCATGCATGCATATGTGACCACAACTATTCATGCATGCATATGTGACCACAACTATTCATGCATGCATATGTGACCACAACTATTCATGCATGCATATGTGACCACAACTATTCATACATGCATGTGTGACCACAACTATTCATGCATGCATATGTGACCACAACTATTCATACATGCATATGTGACCACAACTATTTTGTTATCATGATGATCATGGGACTTTTTTATATGTATGTGTGCACTTCACCTCTGAATGAATCAGTTGTCTTTAATATAAAACCAACCAAGCTAGTTGAGAACACTACACATACGATGTATACTTTTTGTTACTAATTAGAACTAACTAGTGGTGCGCTCGAATAGCGCAAATGCATGGCGAGCGAGCAGACCTAGTAAATATATAACTATAGGTAAAGATGATTTGTGAAGGAAATCGCTAAATAATAGCAATGATTAGGCATGAAGAGTTAACAATAACAGAATTACCTGAATAAACTTCGAAAGCAGTGGCAAAGAAGCGCAGCTTGACAAAGGCTTCACAATTGTTTCAAGAAGAGAGTAGCTATAAACTTTTTGGTTGAAACAAAGTTGCGTAAGGTAGTGCAGCAGGATTCTCCGCGATCGTTAATTGAAAAATACTGGAACTGTGAACGTTTTACCTAACTTACGTAATTAGAAGCGCGGGCAAATATTTTTGACGTACGCATACATACCTATATATATATATATATCTGAAATCTCAATTGAACACGACTGAGAGTCAGCTTCGCTCGCTCGCTGAAATACTGTTTAATCAAAGTTAAACTAAGTTGTAAAGACCCAAGCAGAATGAGGTGGTAGTGGTCTTAGGGGGTTCACTGATGTAGTAGATTGGGAAAGGGGTGGTAAAAAAAATGGTGATGTGACTGGTGTGGTGGCTGATGGTGAGGCTGGGCAGTTTCCCCCTGTGACCTCCACAAAGGCAGTCCAAGAGGACTATCTGCAAGGAAAAACCCCAAGCAGATATGTAGGCCCAAAAAAGGGAATGGTCAGGGGACTCAGAAAATCAGTCGCTACACCCTTCTCACCAGCACTACACCCTTCTCACCAGTCGCTACACCCTTTCTCACCAGTCGCTACACCTTTCTCACCAGTTGCTACACCTTTTTCGCCAGTCGCTATACCTTTCTCACCAGTCGCTACACCCTTCTCACCAGTCGCTACACCTTTCTCACCAGTCGCTACACCTTTCTCACCAGTCGCTACACCTTTTTCGCCAGTCGCTATACCTTTCTCACCAGTCGCTACACCTTTCTCACCAATCACTACACCTTTCTCACCAGTTGCTACACCTTTTTTGCCAGTCGCTATACCCTTCTCACCAGTCGCTATACCCTTCTCACCAGTCACTACACCTTTCTCACCAGTCACTACACCCTTCTCGCCAGTCGCTACACCCTTCTCGCCATTCGCTACACCCTTCTCACCAGTCGCTACACCTTTATCACCAGTCGCTACACCTTTCTCACCAAAATAATAAGTTGTACTAGTGGTGCAGTTTACTAAGGGTAGTAGTTGTCTTGAGCACAAATGGCAAGCAAGCCTCTCTAGTTAGGTTATAGTTATGATTAATTTTAACTTTAACACTCCTTCGTCTACTAAAAAAAATGGTTGAGGTTTTAAATTACATATAATATACAGGGTTTCATTTAATACACCTTAGTAACAACTCACCGCAACCATTTAACTTAAACAAAACAACAACAACAACAACATGCATTTCTGAGGAAGTACTGCACAAGTTTGAACCTATCCCTATATTTGCTATTCGTTAGCTAAGCAGTAGCTGTAAGGCACAACACTTCATACACACATGTTCACTGGACATAACTAACACAGGACTTTCTTTACTTCCTGTTTTTGGACAATGGATTTTCATGTATAAGAACAGCATGTTGCATAGAGTGTTATGACAAATACCACATTAACTTACCACCGCTACTAATTCGAATATAGAAAATGAAGTCCGGCAAAAATTGAAAGTTTTAACAGCACCCCAAAAGAATTCAAAGCATTAAACTATTCAATTTCCTTGGATGATACGGGTAAAGATCGATAAATCATATGTATGAACTGAATAGCTCAATAAGCACTTAGCTGTCAGAACCTGGAAACTTTACAGTTGTCATATAATTTAAGTTTAGATGTTGTTTTTTTTTGTTGTTTTTTTGTTGTTGGTTTTTATTATTGTTGTTGTTGTTTTTGTTTTTTGTTTATATTTGTTACAACAAACAAGAAATTTTTTTACATTCTAGTGGAGAAGAAAGAGGGTCTGGGGACACCCATACATCCATGATACTTCCCACGTCTGCTTTTAGAAACTTGCTTGAGTTGTGTGTAATCTTGTAGCTTGTAAGGAGTTTGGAGTGCGCACAAAGATAAAAAACAACAACAACAACAACTTGTTACAACACACGTGTAGTTTTGTAAACTGTATCATCTGCAACATACTTATCACCATTCTACCAGTTAACTTTTTAGGCTACACCCATTGGTTTTAAGCTACATACAAGACAGAATTGAAATTTATTAGTGTGGAATGAATATAATTAGAAATTATGCCGATGATTAAAAAATACATGTAAATCCAAGGTATAGTTATCTATCTTTATTTTATTATGTCAGTGCAACACAGCATATTTGTCAGGTTAGACTAATTTTTGGAGTTAAGTTATTCTTTCATATTTTTTTTTTACAATATTCCAAAAGCACCATATAATTAATCAGTTGTCTTTCTGAGGTTAAACTGCAATATAGCGCTTAAAATTGATTGTAATTTTTTTTAGACCCGTGGAACAAGTTTCTTCAAGTGGAGCTTTTGTAATAGTGCATGGATCAATGTCAATCACAGGATCTACTCTGAATGAGGCTGGAAGCGAACAAGCATACCAGTCATCAAGCAAGTGCAAAGACTCCAATTTGAAAAAAGACAATCCTCTGGAGCTGTTCAACTTTCGAGAAGCTAGAGTATGTGACCATTGTCAACATGTTTCAAACAAGATGGTTGAACTGCTGAAAAAATCAAAGGAAGATCAAATGAAGTTAAAGGAGTATGAAGAAAAGATTACGAAGTTAAGTGATAAAATGAAAGAATTAACAGCGTTGACGAGGCAGTACGAAGAAGATAAGAAAAGGGAAAAGGAAGATACTAAAACCTTGAAGGTTGAACATTCTGAGGAAATGCAGGTGAAGGAGAAACAATTTTTGAAGATAGAGCATGCAATTGAAGTCAATAAGTTAGAGGAAGATATCCGTGGATTGAAAGATACAGTCGCAAAATTAACGAGAGTTCAACCACCAAGTAGATATTATTTTGCCCCTTCAGACATAGAAACTATCAGCCAAGATCGTGATGAAATTATAGACGATGATACATAGCTGCACAGTCGAGAATTAAGTTGCTTAGATGTATTTACTTTTTATATAGCTAAGTGTGCTCCATAATAAATTTTTGACTTTGCTATTCTATAAAAACAGTTTTGTATCAGTTTTTTTCACATCAATATTTTGGCAATCCAGACTCTTAGCTAACCGTGCAAATTGCTTTTAAGACTGAATCATGTTATTGAATAGCAAGATTATATGCTTTCACCTTGTCAAAAGTAGAGAATACTGATGTGTATTGGGAAGTGTCACTAGAATAAATGAACTCTACCTATATAGTTGTGCAATGCTAAAGTATACACATATATTTGTAGAGTAGTGCAAGTTCTATTGGTGTGGTAGCTATAAGATCCAGCGTCATCATAGCTATATCATTAAAGGAGCAGTACTTCTAACTACACATTTCTATTACTGCTATCTAAAATTACAAAAGATCTGGAGCTGCTCTCAATATTGATAGCTAGCTACATGTGTTGAATTTAATAATGCATGCAGTTGTTTTTTTGTTTGTTTATTTTTTTGGTTTTGTAAATAAAATAAAACTCGAGATTTAGTATCACAGCTACCTTTTGTCCTTTGAGATATTTTTAAAAATATTTTTATAGCTGTGGCTCCCACGTGAAACGTCTTGTGCTTACTCTAACTGAATAGTTATCAAATACCAATTGACTAAAATCTCCTACATCCACCAATTGTATAGCTATAAGATAGCTAATACTTTTAACTGTGTGCAAAGGTTAAACAGAGTCGCTGCCAGTTTTATTTTTTGGTTTTTTTTTTTTTTACTGTTTACGTTATATCCTCGCCCTTTTATAATGTGTCTATCCATAGTTAGAACATAGCTAACCCCTTTTTTGTATTGTGAAGTAGGCATTCTATCCAGCATAGTGTTGTTCAAGTGAGTGCACAGGGATACTACTAAATGCCAGAAGGGAGGATACTAAATGCCATAAGGAAGGATACTACTGATAGTAGCTATCCTCCCTTCTGGCTAATAGTATCCTCCCTTCTAGCATTTTATTAGTTTTTTTTTCTTCTAATTCCATCACTTTCGCCGGTTCAGTGGAGTCGAGCACACATAACACATGAAAATATTCTATGCGCCGTGGCTCCTGAGAATTGCTGGACACCTCTCCGTAATGTCTCTGCCATCTTTGTCGTAGAGTGTCAACGACTTCGTTGTCTATCTGTTTTAGAACGTAGCAACTATAGCCTTAGTTACCAAATAATTTTTTCTATCCTTTGTTCTACGTTGACCGTCCCGAGCGTAGCGAGGGCGATACTAGCGGCCCGAGGGGTTCTGTGGGCGGTAGATCCCTCGATTTCGTTGTCTATCTATTATATAGAAAACGCGTTTTCTATATATCTATGGTCTATCTAAATCTAAATCTAGGTAAAGGGGTCTAGCTATCGAGATACGTACTCCGTGAGATCTCCTGCTCTCGCCTTCTCCTTACACCAGGGGACTGCGGTCTGGTCTGCTGGACTGTTTAGATCAGGTCTCGTCTTATCTGTTCTGGTCTGGCCTAGTTTGGTTGGATCTTGTCTGGTTGGATCTGGTCTGGTCTGGTTGGATCTGGTCTGGTCTAGTTTAATCTGGTCTGGCCCTTGTCTGGTTTGATTGTGGTGACTGATTCCAGCTGATAGTGGTCTCAACTAGTGCTAGTAATCTTTCCACTTCTACTCTCTGGTCATTAAGAATCAAACTTGATCTTTGAAGCTATGACTGGGAATTGGGGAAGTGTCAGAAAGAATTATTTTCCAATGCATATTGGTATCTTCATTGGACTTGTATTGATAATAAGTGGAGGTGAGGAATAGGCCATTAGTAAGTAATTTAGGTAGATTGCATGGTCTTATTATAGACCTTATCAAGATATAGTCTCTACTTTGGCTTGTCAATTTGTAGTGCAAAATGACTGAGGACATGAAAGGCAACATAAGAAAATGGCAAAATTTCTACAATACAATGGGAAAAAGATAATGTTTAGCTACTTAGAAATAAATGGTAACTGTGCAGAAGAAATTGAAAATTAGCATGTAAAGATGACTTTTTGTACCATTCTCGATATGTGCTCCAAATTATAGTTTTATAGCTAAATTGGACAACTTATAGCCTTTATATTGGGTACTTGAAGTATATAAATTTCAATTTTGAACGGACAATTGTAATAGGTTGATCTCTTGTATCATAACCTAATCATTTCTGCCAAATTTGTATAGTTGTAACAGAGTCTGTGGTGAAATTGAATACATTTAGTATTGCAGAGTAATTACATCAATAGATTTTGAGCTACATACTTAGAGTATGAGCTGCTAATAAATATAATCACAATGCTGGTTGGAATGCACTTACTAAGTGTTTAGCTCAATTGCATAGCAAAAAACGTAACTGTCTTCATACAAACAGAACACACATACATGCACACACTACATGTATGCATACATACATACATACATACATGCATAGTGCATGCATTTTAAATTGATCTCCCTTGTAAACCACTTTTTTGGCTCGACTGCCAACTTAATTACTAATTGCAGATCTTCTCAGTGAACTATAATGGTACAAGTGAGCGTCTCCATCGGAATGTAATACTTAAGACAACCACTTCCTGGTTATTATGTGACAATCCTCAAGAGAGCCATTTAGCAGATTGCTATAGACTTTGCCAGTGACCTCATCAGTGTGTGTGTGTGTATGTGTGCGTGTGGTGGCTGTGTGGTGTAGTGGTTGTGTCTTTGGCTGATGGCCTGAAGTCCCCTAGTTCAGCCCCACCGAGGCCATTTTCCATCTGATTTTCAATCTGCCTCCCACCAGTCCACCCAGCTGTGCACATTTGCTGGGGTGCAAATTCGAGGCCTTTTCTCATGAAACAGCAATGGTCCAGGTGGGACTTCAAGTACCCTTACCACTTGCTGTGAGGAAAGGCCTGTTCTCCTGGAGCTGGGCTAGGAACTCGCAGGAGAACAGGCCTTTCCTCACAGCAAGTGGTGTGTGTGTGTGTGTGTGTGTGTGTGTATGTGTATGTGTATGTGTGTGTGTGTCAAACAATATTTGAACTGGTGCAGAAGATACTGGAATGCTTAAATACACTGGAAAACTAGTTTTGCAAGTGTAAGATATTTTGTAAAAACTAAGAGGACTTACTTATTCGGTAGTGAAACATTTATTTACATGAACGGCAGAGACTCCGACCCTTGTCTGCTGTAAGCAAATCCTCAAAAAAGAAAAGTTTCACGTTCTTACGTGGAGGTTGTATGCGTGATGATCATTCAAGAGGCTCAATGGTTTTCTCTATGACTTGAGGTGCTCGATTGGATTCACGTTGAAGCAATTTGCCCATTATTTGTGAACATTCAGTTTAGTTAACAGCAGCTTTTCACAATATGAGGTGTAGCTAATTAGTTATTACAACATAATTATGCCAGCATGGACCAAGCAACACTTGATTCTGTACTTTCCAGAACTAAACAATAGAATAAATCTTTCCATGTTCTAGGAGATCTTTTTTTTTTCCTTTCTATAAATACAAAAGCTCACATTTCATCATCTACCGTATGATTTATAAAAGAAAGTATTTGAAATACAAAACACAAATACAGTTACATTTTTTTGAAAGAAATACTTTTAACATGGATGTAATATTTTTGTTCCCACTTTCTCTTTCTCGTAATTGTAGGCCAAGGCAACCCCTGTTTATTTATAAACGCACAACAGTCCTGTGATGTGTGCATAGGTACTTCCTTCAAATGCTCATGGTGTCCCTACACTGCAGTGAGTTACATTAGAAGTATATGGTATTCATCCTGTCTGTCTGTCTGTCAATCTGTCTGTCAGTAAGTCTGTCTGTCGTTTGTCAGTCTGTCTGTCTGTCAGTCAGTTTATCTGTCTGTCTGTCAGTCACTCAGTCTGTCTGTCTGTATGAGTCTGTCTGTCTGTCAGTCAGTCAGTCTGTCTGTCTGTGAGTCTGTCTGTCTGTGAGTCTGTCTTTATGTCTGTCTGTTTGCCTATCAGTCTGTCTGCCTGTCTGTCTGCTGTCTGTCTGTCAGTCAGTCATTCAGTCTATCTGTATGTCTGTCTGTCTGTCTGTCAACCAGTCAGTCTATCTGTCTGTCTGTCAGTCACTCAGTCTGTCTGTCTGTATGAGTCTGTCTGTCTGTCAGTCAGTCAGTCAGTCTGTCAGTCAGTCAGTCTGTCTGTCTGTGAGTCTGTCTGTCTGTGAGTCTGTCTTTATGTCTGTCTGTTTGCCTATCAGTCTGCCTGTCTGTTTGCTGTCTGTCTGTCAGTCAGTCGTCTATCTGTATGTCTGTCTGTCTGTCAACCAGTCAGTCTGTCTGTCAACCAGTCAGTCTGTCTGTCTGTCTGTCAGTCACTCAGTCTGTCTGTCTGTATGAGTCTGTCTGTCTGTCAGTCAGTCTGTCTGTCTGTGAGTCTGTCTGTCTGTGAGTCTGTCTGTCTGTGAGTCTGTCTGTATGTCTGTCTGTTTGCCTATCAGTCTGTCTGCCTGTCTGTCTGTCTGTGAGTCTGTCTGTATGTCTGTCAACCAGTCAGTCAGTCTGTCTGTCTGTCAGTCCGTCATTCAGTCTATCTGTATGTCTGTCTGTCTGTTAACCAGTCAGTCAGTCTGTCTGTCAACCAGTCAGTCTGTCTGTCTGTCAACCAGTCTCAGTCTGTCTGTCTGTCAACCAGTCAGTCTGTCTGTCTGTCAACCAGTCAGTCTGCCTGTCTGTCTGTCTGTCTGTCAGTCAGTCTGTCTGTCTGTCTATATCTGTATATTAGTCTGCCTGTCTGATTTTTTTTTTTCAGGACAACCCTGCCTTGTTAACTGAACTGAGATGTGATCTAGCAGATGGGCGAGCCTGTGCTGGCAATCTTACTATAGAGGATCCTCAACCTTCTGTGGAAGTCCTAAATGATGTGAGTCTTAATTATAAGAATCACCATCAATTATTACGAAGTTATTCAACATGTCATTCTGTTTAAAAATCATATACTTTAAGAATTGCAACGATGTATATAAAACATAAATCCATAAAGACAATTCATACTTCACAAGGCTTTTAATAATTAATTTGTCAGGCCTGGCTACTTGCCCTGCCCCTAAATTTAGTGAGATGTCAATTAAAGACATAACACAACTTAAGGCATTTTACATTATATATTGTGGGGCAAGATATTTTAAGTCATCCTTGTGCATGCTTGCTTACTAAACTGCTGCTAAAACAGTGAAAAACTGCTATTACTTTTTAATTCTATACAGTTTATGAATGTCTATCATCTATGTAGGTTTATAGCTTTACCAAAGATAGCTTTAATTTCCAGTACTGCTGGATTTTTTTTTAGTATAGCAACTTTACTACGTATGTAAATGCTATCTTGTTCCAGATTCGAAAAAATTACTTTTTACAAATTGACTGTTTAATAACCAGTTGTTGTTGTTGTTGTTGTTGTTGTTTGTGAAGTCCTCCACTTGTATCTAAAATATAATGCTCTTTCAAGTGTTGATATATTTTGCAGGAGTCTTTGGAATCTACTCAAGTGTCTCCTCAAAACATCACTCTCAATCTAAGATCACGTGAGGTCCTTCATATCTCTCTGCATGTCTCATAATATAATATTGTCTGTGATCATGATTCATACTGCCAGGGTTTTGAGACATTCATTTGTGGTTACTTGACAAGTGGTTGTGTCACTATGCCTAGTATGCAAGCTACTCACAGACTTGCATTCTTGGTATACACTTTTCTGATAAATAATATTCAAATAGTTTTGCTTCATTTGTATGGTTAATTGATAATTACTGCATGCAGACCTATTGCAATTGTCCATTCTAAGTTTAAATTTATATACTTCAAGTATCCAATATGAAGGCTATAAGCTCTATAAAACTATAATTACTGCATGCAGACAATACATTCGATACTATCCGCTATTTCATCATCTCCAAGTTTTTTCTTAGTATTTGGAAGAAGTCTTCAAAACTATTGCAATAATTGTCTATTTTTAGAACTTGCCATGAAGTTCAACATGACATTTGTGTCTCGACGAAATTTTCCATTGGATGCCTATATTCTGTTGGACTTGTCCAGTTCTATGGCAAGCATGTTGAATACCCTGAGGCAAGACTTGAGTGGACTTTGTGAGTGAAAACATCCAGTTAGCTACTCCACATTAATGTACACATAATAATCAGGGGAGGATCCAGTGGGGAGAATGGCTAAGGGGGCCAGCCTCTACTCCTCCAAACCAAATTTATTGAAAATTAATAATGTACAAGGGTACCAATACTGGCAACTTATTATAGGACAGCTATTATTATACATGCTACTATATGATATTCATTTATAAATAATTGTTCTAATTATTCATATATTTAAATAATTTCGTAAGTTTTGACCTTAGTATATTTGGGCCCCTCCCTGTCATTAGCACTGGATTGCCTGCTGTTTATTCATAGCATCAGCTTATATCAGTATGGATGAATGGATTAATTTAATTTAGTTGGATATTTCTCTTAGTTGCTTCGCTGCAGAACATCACTAGAAATTTTCAAATAGGATTCGGCTCATTTGTGGATAAGAACACACGACCATTTGCTTTGCACAGCTATGAAGTCAATGAGTAAGTCTGTGTGAATGATTTGTTGTTGTTGTTGTTTATTTTATGTCATTATGGGCTACTGCATGCTGTTTGTTTGTCTGTTTGTTTGTTTTTCAGACGTTTTAATTTACAAAGTATCTGCCTATTCAGTACCATTATGGTATTATTAGTTCAATTATTTTAATATTACATCCTTTGACTCAAAAATTGTGAGTATCTTTGGATAACATTTACTAGGTTAATAAATAGTTTTAGTTGCTAAATAATGAGCTACGTATGAAGTATTGACAAAGTGACCGAACTGTGTAGTGGCTCGCTCCTCGTTAACCCTCAGCGCGCATGCGCGAGATGGTTATAGTAGTCTGTTTGTCATTCATTCTATCTGTCTGTCACTCTGTCAACAAAGGATCTCAAAGATGGCGGACTTTTATGCCTCGAGAGACAAGGACACCGACTAGATGACGATTAAAGTCCCATTAATTTGTCACTTTTTGGAATTTCGGCTTAGTTTTTGAGAAAAGGCAGAAACTATGGTGAGTGCTGGTATATGGCCACGCCCATTCATTCATTTAGGTGCCATTTAGAATCATGCGCTCTCACATGAGCATACAAATTTTACCTGCCCAATTCAGATTTGTTGCTTGTGTTCTGTAGTTCCACCAGTACTTAACTTCTGTTGCCTGGTGTAGGGAAGTCTCTACTGCTGGAGGTGCGCTTCTTTCATCAACTGTAAGCATGCCTGCTCTCCAAAAGTGTTCCTGAACTTTTCTTGTAGCGTGCATGTCAGAAACTCCAAATTTTCATGTGGTTATTTTTCTACCAAGCCAAGGTTATTACTAAACCCAGAGAATGCCATTAGAGAGTTGTAAAAACCCTATGGCTTAGTGTCAAAGCATGTAATAGAACTTTAAAAAGTGTGGATCAATCCCAGGATCTTAGAATGGCTGGTTCTAAACCTCATGCCCAAAGAAAGCCCCTTGAAACTACTCCTGAAGAATCCTAGAGATGCAAGCAGGCCAATGTGAAATGCCAAAGTTAAAATTTATATTCAGTAATAGAACAAACTATTATTGTTAAAAGCTGAAAAATTAAGACCTTTGTTTTTCAATTGTAGTGAATTCTTTTGCATTTTTTAAACTAACGCTGAGGGTTTGCACTCTTAGTGCTCTAGTCATGTTAGCGATGCAGATTTGGATGATAATGATAAACTATTATGCCATCCAATTGAAAATCTATTATATAATATTTACCAACCTGTACGATGTTGTTGTTGTTTTTTTTTATTATACATATATGCATCTCCAGTAGTGGAGTTGTCAGTTGTGGGCACAACTTGCCCTGTGTAGGAACCTACAGCTTCAGAAACTCCCAACCTCTCACCAGCAACTTCTCTGAGCTCGAGGTGAGTACAGGGAGAGAACAATGGAAATGATTGTGAGACTGTTTTTGCTCATGTATGCACCTCCTTTCACTTTCAAGAAAACAGAATAAATTCACTTAATAATTGATCATAATTCTCATGAAGAAGATTTTCATTCCAATATTGTTGTGGTTCTATTTATGTGTCGCTTCTTTAAAATGATCTTGAAAGCAATGTCACCATTTACTTATATGCTACATGATGTGTATCTTCACAAATGCATAGTCTTAGAAAATGTGTTCCTTTTCAAACTAAACATATTCACTGTCTGAATTATAGAGTTTTTTTTTTCTGTATACTTTTCTACTGGTAAATGTTCTCTAGATTAAACCATCAATACTAGTAGAATCAATAAGAGAATATTGTTTCCTATGATATATGAAGAATTTCATTATTCAATGGTGAGATTTATAAATTTGCAAACGTGAATTAAATGGGAATCGAAATACCGTATTTCAGTTTTTTTTCTCTTTTCTTTTTCTTCTTGCCAATTGGAAAAAAAATCAAATTTTGTGTTGTTTGTATTGTGGTGAATCTTAGTTTGCCATCGACCACCTTGCACAACTTTCAGCCAATGTGGATGGCCCAGAAGGAAGCCTAGAGGCACTGCTGCAAGTAGCCGTATGCACTAATGTAAGGCAGATTCTTTTCTTATTATAAAAATTTTCATTAGTGTAAGATTTCATTGTTTATGAAATAGGTATCTTTACAACACAGTTGAATGTAATTGTGGTATCCATTGTGGCAAGTACTTTATTATCAATGTTTGTTTAACAGCACTAGCAATGTGTTGTCTGTAGGAGACTGGATGGCGTCCCAATGCATTGCACATGGTGCTCGTCATCACTGACCATGGCTACCACGTGGCTGGAGATGGAAAGGTGAAGAAGGGTGGACAGAGCTAACTGGTTCCTGGTTTTGATTGAATGAATAATGTAAATCTAAGTTGTATTTTTTGATCGATTTGCATTCTAATTTATTTTACTTAGATCAAATGTGTAGTTTTTAAACTGCTTTATTTTTAGCTTGCAGGCATAACTAGACCAAATGATGGATTGTGTCATTTGGAACAAAGTGAAGAACATCGATTCGAATATACATATGGGCTAATTCAGGTGTGTGTGTGTGTGTGTGTGTGTCCATATGTGTGTGTATGCACATGCATATGTGTGTGGACATATTTCCTAGTGATGTAGTAAATTTGCCCCTGCTCAGCTCAGTAATTGTACCATAAAAATGGTGGCATGAAAGATATGCAAAATGGCACTTAATGAAGTACAACTTGGCACAAAGTCTGACATAGGTATTCATAAAACTGTACGAGGATAGCCTTAGGGTCTTATTATCTTAAATTGGAGTCTTCTGTGTGTTATATACATAAAATAAATGAGAACATTATTATATTGCCGTGTAGAATAATAAAAGGCTATAAATGTTGATAAGATTTGTATGGCAAAACACAGTGGCTCTAGGCTAGGCATTCTAGTCATGTGCATGGAAATTGACTAAAACAAGTTTTTCCAACAAATATTTCTTCAACTCTTTTTGAAAGCAGTCTACACATTTTATAAGCCTAGATTATATTATAGTGACAGTCCAATTGTCACCAATCATGATTAGTCACTTTTGTAATTCTAAGAAGCTGCTACTCATAAGGCATGGGTAAGCAGTTATTTGCATGCACAATTTCTACAGATAACTAGTGATGTGTTTGAGCACAAATAGCGAGCGAGCCTAAAACTACACTATTGTTAAATGATTGATTTTAACTTCTAATACTCAAGCTACTAAAAAAAGTCAAGATTTTGAATTACGTACGTATGGTAAAGGGGATTTAATGCCATAGTAACCACTCCCCATAGCTGTTTGAATACGCAACAAAAAACAAGTGAAGTAGTTTAAACGTTTTCTTTGTGATATTCATTAGCTAATTAGTAGTTGTAACGCACAATACTTTCACACTGAACTGAACATACCTACGCAAGGCTTACCTCATGGTTAGTCTAGTGGACAATACATTTTCAAGTAAATACTGCTTCGTAAGGCTAAAAAATATGACAAATATACCAGCACCACTAACTCAAATAGTAATGGAACTCCCATAAGTTTTTGATTTTTAACTGCACCGACAAAATAATTCAAAGCAATCCAATTTCTAGGATGATACGGGTAATGATCAATAACAGAGGATTCTGTTTAGTGAAGTTTGGGATGGGGTTGAACACCAATAACACAAGTACGAGAGGGTCAAAGTACAAATGATATATGTATGTCCAAACATAAAGAAACAAACATCCCTGATTTTCAATTGTGTTACCCCTGTAAGTGTCTTGCTCGCTTCGCTGCCAAATATGTTTCATTAAGTTCAAAGTATGTTGAGTAGAGATGCTTATAAGAGACCTGTAGTGTTCATCTTTGCTTTCTAGGTTTACTCACTTGTTGAGCAATCAAGCACATGGCGAGCTTAATTAATATAAGGGTTGTAATTTGGTAAGTATCACTATTATGTATCAGTCACATGTGTATCTGAAAATTGTATGTTTGTTTTTTTGTATAGGATTATCCATCTGTATTTCAAGTTCAACGTGCCTTAGAGCAGAATGATGTGATTCCCATCTTTGTTGCTCCATTTCGAACTTCATTTCTGGTTAGAAGATGAGCAGTGTGTGAGAGTGAAGATAGTCTGATTTGAGTTCTTGATTTGTAGCTGCTTATTTGAGCAGTAAGGAATAAGCAGTAAAAAGGGAGACTAGTGAGGTAGTTTCAGCCTAACAAGGTGACACTTTTAACTTGGAAAACAACAACTATAAGTACTGTAATTCTTCTCAAAAATATAATGTTGTAATTCCGTTCTTTTCTAATTTTTATTCATTCATTTAATTAACAAAAATGTTATTTTTAGGACACCACGTACAGCCAGTTGATTCAAGATCTCGGTGCAGTCAGAGCTCGGTTTGTTGGACTTGAAGGCAATGGTATACCTGTGATTACTGGAGTCATACGAGAATACTACGAGGTGCATTGTTTAGGTTTTTACATTATGAAATGATATCACAACATCTCGCAGTGAACCTGTGGATTTCTTTTAACTTCAATAAATCACATTATTCAGTCATTCTCAGCTGAAATAATAGCAAATAACAGCCAATATAGTTAATTATAACTTAACCCACATTTAAACCACATTTAGTTTGTACGTGTGTGTTTGTGTATGTTTACGTCGTCGATAGAGGACCGAACTGTCCGTACGAGTAATTGAGCCTGTGATTCCTGGATACAGTTTCAATATCACTCCAGTCAAGGGCTGCATCTTTTCTGAGTGAGTCATCGTGCTGTAGTACAGTTTCTTTCTGAACCTTCTTATAATCAGTCATTAAATGTATTCTCTCTTTTTTGTACAGGCTTTTTAAAGAATACTGAATTAAATAATAATTAGTTGTCACCAAGGATCAAACCCAGGACCACTTGCATAATGCACGAAGCGCTCTAACCACTGAGCTACGACAACCAATGAATCAGTGATTGTGGCATTTGAGGGTTTGCCCTCTCTGGGTACGATCTTGGTGACGACCAACAATTATTTTAATTCTGTATGGTTTAAACAAAAGCTTTAAAAAAAAAAAGAATTTAATATCATGTGGTTTAGCATTTATTCACACAAATTTGGAAATTAGGATCTGCTCAAAATTTTGACTATTTCATGTTTGGTTCTTCCAAATCAAACGTCCAATAAATAACTAATGAGTTTGAACTATTTAATTGAGTGCCTTCATACTATCATCTTAGATCAAGGAATTCAGACAAATTTTATGGCACTTTAGTCAATGGTAGCTAGTAGGACTGACTGTAATTAATGCAATTATTATTTTTATTTATGATGTCAGACTGATAGGAGCTTGTATTCATGTATTTGATGAAGAGGTCATCTTTGAAGTGAGTGTGACATTGGAGGACTGCAGTTCTGCCAGAGCTCAAGGGTAAGAAACAGAGTGAGAGTGCTTGGATATGGGGAGTGTGGCTGATTCAGAGTGAGAGTGCTTGAATATGGGGGATGTGGCTGATTCAGTTGCAGCATCACTTTTAGTCGGGCAGAATGAGACTTGAATCGAGGTCATTCGCACTTCAGGTTCATATGAAGTGAATTCAGTTTGACTTCCAAACAAACTAGCCTGGCTAAAAAGGAATAATTGAACATAGATAGTTTCATTTCGTATTAAATAAGTGGCGAGATACACACTACGTCAGTCTTCAAAGTAACTATTCTAGTTTCTCACCTCTAGCTTTAAATCATACCTAGTATTTTTTTTTTTTAAAGTAAGAAAACCCATCCTAATTGTCAGTTCTGTCTTGTCTAATTATTAGTATTAGCTAACAGAGACTGACAATTCAAATAAAAAATCAGTTGTTTAATTCACTTCTTGAAATTGTTCCAGTAGCTAGCTGTTGTCACTGATGAAGAATTGATAAATTTGATACAGTTTTATTGTACAGAAGAACTTCAGCTATCCAAACTTCAATTATCCGAATACTTCAGTTAACCGAACACCCAAAGTTTAATAGTAGCACATGCAGACACGAAGAATTACTTGACCACTCCCTTCATTAGTATTTTATAATAATAAGTTTTTAATGGGGTTCAGCTATCTGAGCATTTCAGTTGTCTAAACACCTCTCAGCACCAGCATGTTCGGATAAGTGAAGTCCTACTGTATTATATTTTCTATTATTGTATACGGAGTAAAATTATGTAGTACATTGCTTGACAATTAAGAATTTAGGTATTACAATACTAAATATGATTTTCATGTACCAAAAACAGTCAAATTTTTGTAAAACCAATAATATTTTATTTTTTATATAGTCATGCAAGTCTTTTTATTTTTTAGTGTTCAACTTCATGGGCCGCCATTTGTCTATTCTTACATCAACCTCAATCCTATATGTCACTGTAACTGCTCCAATAATCCAGTAAGAGTTTGACTTGGTTAAATTACACTTACTTAGTATTTGTAAAATTTACTAAGACTACATTAGTACTGTGAACCTCACTGAACTTACCATATAAAATGAAGCAAACCTACATATCCAGCAATGCAGAGTTGTGTGAAATATTACCAGTAGAATCAAGACTGGCTGAGAAGAAGAATTAGATATTTACAATTGGTATACTAATTGTAATTATTACTAACATTTTGTTTTGTTTTTTTCTCCATAGGAGCATAATAGCCTAGCATGTTTATTTTTCTGAAGTCTCTTTGTTGTGACCCAACCTACTAGTTAGTACTGACATTTTACATCATGCACTGTATGTATTCTATGTATTTCTATAGCAACAGAATAATCAGCTCTGCAGTATGAGGGGCAGCCTTCAGTGTGGACAATGCTACTGTGGCAAATAGTATGTAACTACCTTACCTAATTTCATTTTAAAATGTACTACAGTAGGTAATGGCCAACTCCTTAGTTGAACCATTCACTGTTGTCAGTTGTTGTTGTTTTTAATTAATTATTTTTGTTATTTTAATGTGCAATTGTGGTTGGTAGTTTTGGTGAATTTTGCGAATGCAACAAGACCATCACAGAATGCTCGTAAGTTATATATCATATTCAATGGAAAAAATAAACCATTTGCATAAATGTAAATATGCATGCATGATATACAAGTATGCAAATAAATAATATATTATGTCTGATTAAGCTTGGTTTAGGAGATATGGGGGTATCAGCTCATATTTTCAAAACTTGTGCTGTGGACGGGATTCTTAGTCAGTATACTCTCAAAAAATGTGTTACTTAAAATTGCTGAGGTTTATACTTTACGTATAGCTAATATCAGAAAGGTTGTTGATCAACATATTTCTAATACTAATAGTTGTTTTTTACAGCGAATTTTTGGGAGAGATTTTTATTTTGTCACTTTATTTTAATTTACTGTTAGCTCACAATGAGCTTTCTCATTTGAGAGTTCAAAGGGCATGCATGGTTTGTTTATCATGTAGTGGTACACAACAAGAAGGACAATATCTGTTGTGCTCTGGCAGAGGACTATGTACTACTTGTGGTGAATGCCAATGCTTGGGTGTAAGTTGAAGTTAATTATACGAATAATTCTCTGATATCGCTAAGAGAGTGATGTAATCAAAAGAAATAAGTCAAGAGCCTTTTCTTTAAAATCATACCAAATTAAAATTTCGAAGCTACTGTGAATAATTAATTATGTGTGCCAAAAAGGATAATTTTTTTTTGTCATTCTTGCTTTTTAAAAGATGTGTAGAGAATAATTTAAAGAGATATAGCTAATAATACCATAAAAACAAACGTAACTCATGTATGAAAAAAAATTGATGTCAAAAAGTTTACATGTTATTAAAGTTGTTTTTTGTTGTTTTTTTCAACAATATTTTGCTTGCTCTTGTTTACTAAAAATTCCAAAAATTCTCCAAATTTAATACAATAGAACTGCTGCAGCAGGAGTACCAATGTAGCGATGTGATAAGCAAGCCCTTGAATTAAGATCTGAATAGTCTGTCAGTTGCCCCTTTAATTAAGCTGGATAATCTGAAATAAACAGTGGTGTGACTTTTCTAACCTCAAATAAATCATAAGGATTAGAATCTTGTGGTCTATTAATAACCATTTTATCTAACTCAAAGTCTTTAGAGAAGATTGCAAAACAATGTTTTATAGTTAAGCAGCTATTAATGAAAAAAAATTCAAGTGTATTACACATTTCATTTAAGTTCTCATTTCAAGAAACATATTCTGCTCATACAGTCACACCATCACTATTTTATTAGACTCAGCTTCTTTATTTATTTAATTATTTATTTATTTCATATTCAGAATTCTTTTGGCAGGGCATGTGAGTGTAATGAACAGTCCTGTCAGAACAACTGCAGTAAGTTTTAAGTTCTAGTTGATTGTACTAGCTTACATTAAATAATTCTTTGCTCCCCTAACACATGTCTTACCCTGTAGTAAACTAGTTTTGTGCTTTAGTCTCATAGGTGTAAGAAGCACGTGCCCTCTCCCCTTCCACCCCCCCAATATTTTGAACATCTAGTTGGAATTACTCAACCATGCCTTACTTACACTACAGCTGCTTTTAGAGACAGAAGAACAAGTAGCTAGATTTTATTTGGACATTGCCAAAAGTTGTGTCTGTAAACTAGTGCTGATATCTTTGCATGAGGACATACTCCCTCAAGTATATCGTGGTACTTGTCGTGCTCTGCCCCAACCTTCCCTCCCTCCCAATAAGAAATTATTCCTACACTTATGGCTTTAGCACAAAATAAACATAAGATGGATTAGTTACTAATAAATATTTTATTCATAGTGCACTTGGGTGAAGCTAATTTAAACTGTTGTTCTTATCATTATTGGCAACAGATGGTCATGGCCGGTGTCTATGCTTGGGAGAGCCTCGCTGTGAGTGTGATATTGACCCAGTTTCGGGCTTCAGATACTTTGAGAGGAGAGTGAATGAATTTGGGCAATGTCTATGTAACCCCAGGGACTGCTTCAACCCACAATATCCTGGGGTAAGAGAGTATTTGTTTTGTGTGTTTCTTTAATTTGTTTGTTTGGTTTGTTTCTGTGGTAAACCTTTCACTGGTATGACTACCATACGGGAGTCAGATTACCGCAGTCACAAAAAACTTCATAAAAACGGGACCACTAAGTTATCAACTTCTTACTCATCAAAATAGCTATAGCATTGCTTTATTATAATCAGAGACATAAGTATGAGAACTTGCAAAGCTTTAATAATTATGGGAACAAGAAATTTTGTTGTTGTTTTTTGCCCCATGTGATGATTCTATATCCCTAAATCACTGTCTCTTTCAATGATAGCTTAGTAGCGTAAATAACCGACTATCGACCAGATTTTGTTTGAGATTTGTAAATCCAATCTAGATACATACTCTCAAGTGATGTGCTTAGTACAACTTGTAGTTCAATACTTTTGAGTCAAATTCATCATAGCTTTTATAGCTTAGCTAGCCTGAAAAAGTTAGTTGAAGGTTTTTTAGCGATTTGGTCAAAGACTGAACATCGATCACTGGTACCGATTATCGCACACTTTGTATTAATCGCGTAGTGGAGTTATTGACCACTAAATATTTTACAGTATGTCACTGGCACAACCATTACGATGCTTTACCTAATGGTAATACAGCACACATAATAACAGTATAATGTCGGCTTCAGATATTGTATTTTTGGTCATCAGCAAATTTGACAGGCACAAAAACAGTTAGATACAAATAAAAATGATGTGAGTCATGCCTCTGTAGCAGTGTTGTTTTGGTTTAGCAATTCCAGACTTTCTTAGTTTTAGTTATTCATACTAAAAAAATATCTTGAATGCTTAGTTTTAGTTTTTCCCCCAAATTCTCCCTGAAGATTTAGTTAGTTTTTAGTTTTTCTTCAATACCATGTAGATGATTTAGTTAGTCCAATTGTCTTAGTTTTAGTTAATTTATGTTGCCTCTCAAATTCTGCAATAATGAGACTCCTTAAAGAAAGTTGTTCATGTAGTTTTCCAAAGAACTTCAAAAATGGCATATTTCTGTGAAAACTTGGGTATTATTAATAAAGTATGGTATTTGTTATGTAGTTTAGAGAATAATTACTTCATGGGAATTTATATTTTCATTACATAATTTAAGGTGAATTGTTTACAATAAAATTGCTTAGTTTTAGTTTTTGTCCTCCACTCTACTGGTAGTTTTAGTTATTATTGAATTTACTGTCTTCTAAAATAATTAGTTTTAGTTTTTTCATATTCTCTACAGCTTAGTTTTAGTTATTCTTAACAAAAGTAAAATACCCAAAACTAAGGGGTTTTGGTTTTAGTTTTAGTTAACTAAAACAACATTACTGAGTCTGTAGGTCAGTTGAAGGTTATTATACAATGTAGCAAGGACAAAACAATTATTTTCCTTCATTATCTATTTACTCTGTCTTCTGCACAGTCTTCATGCAGCCATCAGCCACAATCACATGATATCTAATCCAGTCTAGCGCCATCAAGTAAATTCTTCATACATACTAAAACACATGCAGACACATCAGGGTTAATCTCATCGCATTTGGATCGACTCTTTTTTATGGCATTCTCGAGCTCACTTGAAGAACTTGATTTACACTTGACTCCATTTCTTGTGATGGACACGAGTGTTGTCCAGTGACACCGTCGATGGACAATACAAAAGTCCCATGGGATTTCCCATCAAAATTTTGGAATTTATTAAATGTGTAACTTTCACTGCAGGGAACCCCTCCTTGTGGTTAAATAGTCATGCTAGCCTTTTGTGTTTGTAGTCACATGACTGGTACACCCAAAATGGGGGGGGGGGGCTTTGACCCCCATAACCCCCCTTGGGTTACGCCCCATGCACCCTCCCAGATGCTGTTACAAATGCATGTTTTCGGCTATTTTGGGTTCATTTGACAATATGACTATAGTACACACCCATATAAGTGGGTGGGGCCTCCCAGGAATACCCACTCAAAGAAATGCTATATACCAGATTCATCAATAGACAAACTTTCAGAATCTTATGAGATTCATTATTTTCTTCTTTTGAAGCTGTATCTATCAGTCAGAGGATCGCTACTGGTAGAATTATTATTGCTGACATTATAGCAGAATGGTTCAATGAGAAGATATCACAAGTTTTAAAGTCAGCAATGAGATTTGCTGAGAAACTCTTGAGAAATGTTGCCAGCTCAGTCTCTTCTTATGACTTCCGGTACTGTTTAAGGTCTGGCTTTTCTCCATGTTTCACATGTCCACTTAACCTAAGAGTTGCTGGAGGATACCGTGGGGTAATACTGCTTGATTAATCAAGCTGCCCTCTTCAGCAGCTTTCATTGCAAGCTCCATTTGTTCATCATCAGTCTCCTCTACGTGGCAACCCTTACACCAGTTGGAGGTGATTTATAGCATTTTTTTTTCATTGAAGCACTTCCTCCTGCTTGATCTAGACATGCCTTAGCTGGTATAAATTTTTTTTTGTAATCTGAAGGGATTTGTGCTTGTAGCAGCTGAGAGAATATACAGATCAGAATAGTACCGGCAAAAACCATACCATGCCAATGCTTCTGTTCATATGAAGTTAATCCAGCAGTATATCAGACCTACATTGCAATGCTACATTTGCTCTCTTCTAGTGTCTTTTTGTTTTTATTGTTGGATTGTTGTTGTTGTTGTTGTTGTTGTTGTTGTTGCTTTAGTTTCTTGTTTGTTTGTTTGTTTTTTCTTTTCTTTTTTTCTTTTTTTTCTTGTTCTTTTCTCTGCAGGATTTGTGTCACAATGTACGAGACAACATACCTGGAATCGAGTTCTGTACTTGTACCTCCACAGTTTCGGTCAGTTTATCTTCAAACTTTTATGTAGCTATATACTTGTGTGCTTGTAAGAGAGTTGACGAAGATTTTGGTCCTCTGATTAATGAGATCTGGGATTCAGGCACAGAACACACACCAATATCTTTTTGAAAAATAATGTTGATATATAAATATAATATTAGCCCAACTTAAAATAATTCAGCATTAATGTAAGTATGAGTTTGCATTGTATATGGTGTGAATTCACACTGAATTTGGCATGTACTTCACACCAAAATGATGAGGTGTGCACATCACACCATATTTTGGTGTGACTATTGTTACAAGTGATTTACATTTAATTTGCTATGAACTACACACCTTTTGGTTTACAGTGTATATTATTCTCAAGCCATACACTAGCCCTAGGACATGCAGTAATGTTACCTGTGATATGTTTATTAGATGATGCTTCAGGCCACTTGTCTATGTCCCGGCAATCTTGTTCCTAAGGACAATACATGCACTGCCAGTAAGCCCTCCATTATCTCATGAATACAGTGAAACCTCTCTACAAAGGCCACACTTATGGGAAAATCGTTTTACCCTTGTAGAGACTTTGGCTGCTTTCATATTTTTATTGTGGTTGATATCTTTATTCTATTCATGTTGGTTGTTGTTGAGAGTCGGGTTGTCCCTTTATAGAGAGGTTCGACTGTATTAATACAGTGTGTGGCATGTCGCTATTTATAGAAATTCCCATTAAACTCATTCAGCTATTATATAAACTACAGTGTTTGTTGAATACAGAGAATTCTTTACCATTAGAATTATTTTTAGCTAGTTGTGAGTTTCAGCACATGGCAAGCAAGCTAGCCTTACTATTTGTGAAACTAAAGATTGTTATTATAATTTTCAGCAGAGAAAAGCAGATCCTTTCTTCTTTTTTTCATCCTTTGTCTTGCTTTGCTATGCCTCCAATAATAATACATAACTATAGTAAGCTATAACCAAAATAGTTATAATGTGAATTATTTATTTTGGTGATTATAAACTCAAAATTCAAAGCCTATGATTAACTAATTTAGCTAAAACTTAGTGTAATTATTCAGTAATTGTGTTGTTATTATTACAGGATAAATCTGAACTGCAATTTTTAAGAATCAAGAACAAGTCACAATAAAAGCAATCTAGTGAAGTTATTACATTATTTCATGAAATTACATCTTTAGCTATCAAAGCTAAGCATCATTATTTTTATATGCATGTAAATAGCTTGTGAAAAACTTCAGCTAATAAAAATTTAGTTAGCTATTATTAAACACAACATTTTTTATGTACATTTTTTTAAGTATTGTTTATAAACTGTTAAATTCAGAAATGTCTACTGTAACTAAATTATGTGATTGACTAAGTTGAGCTAGCTGTATTTCAACAATCCCAAGGGCGTTAGCAAAGCAATATGTACTTTTTTTGCCAATTTACCAAAAACAACAACAACAACAAAAAAAAATACCACAATAACTTCTATAATATTACAAAACAACATTGCCAATAATACGTTTCCAGTTTTCTTCAAATTAGAGTTGTGGACTGGAGAACCTAATGGATGGTTTGAATCTTGTAAATTAAGCAAAACCCAAATGGCTTGCTTAAAATATTATAGTGAAGGGAAAAATGCAGGCCAGTTGATAAATTAGCCCTTCATAGCTTATATTGTAACAGTTGAAATATATTGATGTGTAATAACTGGTAATGTACTAAATAGGGTAACTAAACATGGCAAGCAGAACAATAAAACAGATGGTTTTTAGCATATTATAAGCTAGCTTGTTTTGTGTTTGTGTCAATATCAAACCTATAGAAATTGATTTGAATAATAATATAGAAGAGGATGTGCAGCCAAAAGTTTGCCATAGTTTGTTTTTTGAGCCTATACAGTAGAACCTCAGAGTTACATGCCCCTTGGGAAATGAGGTGTACGTAACTCTGAATATAACATAATTTAACTTCGTACTAAAATATTTAAGTGACTAAAACACTATCTATACAGTATTTCAGCTTTATCCATGACTAAAGGACCGTTTAAAGGTGACCCCACCTTGAGTTGTTGTTTTTTGTTTTGTTTTTTCCTGAGTAAACCAGGATTCACGGCACTATAAAATATTTATCATTATCTCTCCTGACAATGCACCTCTTCTTCAGGCCACTAGGGTCAGCTGATTCAGCTGAAAACTTTTCTATATTCTTCCTGTCTCTCTATAAGTCTGAAATTGTGGACTTTCCTAAGCCAAACTCATTCTGAGCAACTCCAGCTAATAACATTCCTTGGTCTATCATTCTCTTTTTGCCATTTTGTGGCAATTCCACAAAAAAAAAAAAAAGCTAGAATTTATCAAGGCCTATTCACAAGAATATACCACATAGCTGTATCAAAAACTACCAACTTTAATGATTGCATAACGATTAAATCTCAATAGTCGAAAACCATGCTTGCTTTAAGAGTTAATAGCAATGGTAATTTATTTCTATGGGGGGCAAGCAGAAAATTAGAGAGTTAACTTTATCACGTGCAAGTATTACAACTCAGCGTAGCCCCTCCAATTGAAAAATGTATTTGCTTGTCAAACAACCTCGGATTTTGAAGTTTTCAGCTTCGAGAGGTTCTATTCAAATATGCCATGTATAGCTTGCAATTGCATTATACACTTGCTACTCCCATGGCATGTTTTCTTTATAGCAGCACCGAATATAACCCAATACTTATACCTAATGACTGTCTTGTTTATTTGCCATTGTGGGTCCACTCTCCATTGAAAGAGAAGGAAGTGAAGCAGAGAGGAAGGACAAGGGATAAACAGAAGAGAAGCCAGGAAGAGAGGACAGGAGACAACTACATAATATGCACAAACACTTTATTTTTAGATGCATGTTGTGAGCCGCATTGGCTTTGTGTTTTGTGGGCGCGAGACAATGAGCCGGCTGGCTAGGTGTCACAGGAAATTCGGTATCCCCAGATTTTTGCATCCCCGCGTAAAACTTCCTAGTGTATTATGCATCCCCACGTCAAAATTCCTAAGGAAATCCTGCATCCTTTCAGGAAATTATGACTCTCCCGGTGTTCTCAGCTCTGTACTGATTCCTGGCGTTTGTTGAGAAGTTGGCATGGAAGTTGGCATGGAGGAAGACTCAGAAAGTGATCAAATGTTTGAGGAAGTTAGAAAGTATCTCAGTGATGGAACGTACTATGAAGATTCAGACAAAGCTCATAAAGCAATAGTTAGAAGAAGATCAAAGAAGTTTGAACTTCAGGATGGAACTTTAATGTACAAGGATAGCAAAGATGGCAACAATTTTCTCAGACAAGTAAATCAATAATCTTTAAACTAGCTACTTTGTAAACTGTAGGTATTCCCACTTGCAGGTTATTACTAAAATAAAACTCAAATTCTTCTAGCATGTCACGATGATCATGTAGGTGGGTGTCACTTTGGAAGAGACAAAACTTTGTCAAAGATTACCAGAAGATATTATTGGAAGGGAATTTGCAATGATATAGAGAATTGGGTAAGTATAAACATGAATTTAAGAATTTAAGCCTGACATTGTTAACTTGCATAGCTGTTCTCATTTATTCATCCCATTGGTAGATCAGTTCATAGTTAGCATAATTGTCTACCATTGTTGGATTGGATCATCTGTCTGCACTTATTATATTAATACTAAACTATATTTTTCCTCTTGAATTTGCTCTACTTGTAGTAGTTGACTTTCTGTGTTATCTGTTTCTTGTGTATATCATCGTTTTTCATTGTAATTATAAAATATAATATATGTTTGCATATCATGAATTATTTAAAAGTATTGAAGTACCAGGGGCGATACGCAGACTTATAAAGGTGGGTTATTTTATGACCACATCCAAGCCACACCCAGATCACACGTAATATAATTAATAATTAATTTATTATCGAAACAGCAATAATTTATTGAAAAAGCAAGCTAGCACCCTCAATTCTACATGGATACTTTTCTAATTAAAGTTTTCAAGCATGCACAATTTACATCAGTTTCATATGCACTTACTCATGGATTGAAGACTTCTGGAAACATAGGAGAGGATGAAGTCTGTGAAACTCAAGGCTGATAATGATCTCCTCGATGTCAGGTGCATGATTAGGTGTAATTGATAAATTTGAACAAAGCAATGGTTCAATTCAGTAGTGAGCCATTTTATTTGTAATACTTTCAACTTGCTATTATATCTCTGTGGCTTCTATATTATTTTACTGAAATACGTCCAAAATAATATTTTTTGACTGCTTCTGCAGCTTCATTTTAGCCTTTTGAATCCACCTATGCAAGCATTTGATAGTGCAGCTCCATTGGAAGTCATGGTGGCATGATATGATAATGCAAACTACAGTTGAAGTTAGATTAAAACTTGACACAGTCCATAGTTTCTGCTCATCAAAAAGGCTATAAATAATAGTTAATTTGAAATGGGGTTACTAGTAACCACCTGAACCCTCCTCTGCGTACGCCCTTGAATACAATGTAGCTAGCTAATCGTTTTAACGTGGCTGAATTAAAAATAACAATGGGAGGTCACCTGCCAGTCAGTCAGGAGACTTCAATTCCACCAGTCACCTACTTCAGAGGCTGTTTATCACTATACAAATAGGGAACTGTGTGGGGACCATCAGCAGCATCGAGTGACTTTATTTATTTAGCTATTATTTTATTCAGCTAGCTATTTATTTTAATTTAATTGTTTCATTTATCAATTTTTTTTAATTTGGTTAATATAATGTACTATCAGTACACTTATTTTATAGTTTAACAATTAATATTGGGGACAAGATAATAAACTGTATTAACTCAATGTTGAGAATAAAGAGTTGACAGATTTTATATTTTATTAGTATGTGCTTATAGAAAAATATAGTAGTCTGGCTTTCATACCTTTAGATATGGATTTTAGAAAATTTTCACATTCCACTTCAATTCATAATTAATACAAAATAATACTCAAACCTGCTCACAAAAAATACACAGTGTCATTCTGTTAGTATTAGCTAGCTAAATTAGCTACTTGTGTTATGGTAGATGTTTTCAAGGCATATTATTGACAGTCAGTCCTCATGCCTTCAAAAATACATCTGCTTTACTGATGGTGACCTACTTACTAGTATTACATGGAATATGCAGTAGTATTGTCTCATAGAAGACCCATTCTATCTTCTGGTGTATTGTTATATCACTGTCAGCCATACCCTTACATGCAAAATAAGGTGTTTCATTACATTTGTTTTACACCTTGCTACTCAAAATAATTTTAATTGTAGCTAACTGACCTTTCTAAAAAAAGTTGGCCTGTCCATAAGTTAGTTGTATAAGTACCGAATACTTTATCCGTATTTTTGTTTTTAAAATCTATTAAGTTGCCACAAACAAAAAATACTGAATAATAATGTGGCTGCATCAATAGCTACCTTATTCAGTTATCACATAATGCTTTTCTTTCAGGGCGGCTGCTCCAATATAGAAGAATTCTAGGGGGATGCCATATTTCCCACTAGGGTACAAAATATCCTAGGATATTTTACGTGGGGGGTGCCGTATTTTCTGGGGTGCAGAATTCCCTGTGTGACACCGGCGCCCATCCGGGATTTCCATATTATAATGCATGTGTTCTGTATCACATTTGCTAGTCTGTTTATTTTTGTAATTCGGGTGCGTGTGTTCCTTACCCTTTCCCAACTAACAATAAATCTGTACTGGTTGGAGAATCATCTTGGGCGCACCGCTGAAGCCACAGACTCTGGTGGCAGTCAACTACATTCGTATTAGAACCTCACCGAAGCGAGTATTCTTCGTTGACGACCATTTACCGGCTCAACGAAGTCGCCCCGCCCACAGCCATAATACATTAAAAAATCCCAAGTGCCTAAATTTTCCCTTTCAAGCTAGAAATTGTTTCATTTGGTGGAAGGAAATACTATTAAAAATATATAACAAATAAAAATTGCATTATGGTAATACAGAAAGTAAAATAAAAACAACAACAAACGGCATTAAAAATAAACTGGTTTATATACAATATGAGGCAAATAATTTTGTGCTATCAATCTATCTATTCCTTGGTAACGATTGATTTATAACAAAGGAGAGGAGATGGAATAGTAAATAAAGAAGTTATTGAGCTCTAGTTATCTTCCGTTTCCTTCTTTCTCCGACTGGCTCGACGTAGAGGGTTCTGATACTCTGTTTGTGGAGTGAGGTAGAGAGGGTTTTCATGCTGTAGTGAATGAAACATACAAACCATAATAAATGCACAAAATAGTAAATATAATCATGATTGCACTATAAGTATAATAAAAATTGCACAATGTTATACACTAATTAATGTTCATTACTACTTTACTCATGATGCCATTTCCTGTTTCGTATCTGTGTTTTGTCATTTGTGCAAAAAAAAAGTTGACTTTATATAAAGAATTAACCATTCAATCTGCCTGCCCACGTGTGAACATAACATACTAAAATAGTCGATTGTAATGACAGATTGCATAAAGCGTCATACACAATAACACCGCAGACGTGGGTTGTTAAGCACCCCCTCTTTGTTAATAAGTGCTGTTTATTAAGTGCCCATTGTCTTCCCACCAGCTTTTAGCACTTTGCAGGGGCACTTAATAATATTCTACAGTATATTAGTCATAAATACAACAAATAAATAAATAAATAAATAAATACATAAAGGATAGCATGTCTATAAACCTTAATTAATCTAGTTATAAAATAATAGATACCAAATCCAGAGTCTAGGTATATAGCTATTATACTTACTGGGGTAGAGTCAAGCCCAGCTATGTCTTTTGTGAATTTCTTGTACTCCACACGATCCTATCATCACAAAATAAACAACAACACAAACAACAACAAGAAATCAAAAACATGTCCATATAAAGTATCATTTTAGTTCTTACATAAACAATGAAGGCGACTTTGAGGCAGATGAGAGCAAGTATGCCCACCAGTACAATCAACCCCACCAAAGATCCAGCTATGATCCAAGGCAGTCGAGAGGTACTGCATCGGATGCTGTAGTAGACTTGGTCGTTGAACTCTTGCTGCCGGTAACTGAACGTGTAGGTGCAGGCACCGGATTGGAAGGCGCACTCAACGTTGAATCCAGCTGGACATATCGAGTAATATAAATTAGTGCTGTTTTATTGTTTCCGAATTTGCTCAGAAATAGTGAAATATGGCAGTTATAGGCCAAAGTGAATACAGATATACTCCATTCCTTCCCCAATGCACAGCTATACACACATTTTAGAGTTGCACTATAGTGTGTCTGGGTTGAGTTGGAATGACCATTAGCGTATGTGGCAAAAGAGGAATGCACTTAACAAAACTGAAAACAGATTGAGTACCCACGACTTTAGTAGCTCAGTTAACTTGTAAGAAAAATATCTGAATGGACAAATAACCCGTGTTACAACCTTACCTCACATCATAGCTTACTTTTAACAAACAAATTTGAGTGTAAAACACACCAGAACGTCAACTATGTAGCTGACTAAAAACAAAGTCAGCAAATAGACGACTGCATTTACCTTCACAGTCGTCCCAAGATACTGCTCATGTGGCTGACCTGACCGCAGAGCTTGACTAAGTCCGGGTGAGTGTAGTGCGGGAAAATGCAACGCATGGTTCATTTAGTCCCATAAACTTTTCTACTGAGTTTTAAACAGAATTTCCTGCTGGCTCCGTTAAAGGGAAATATTTTTGGACTTGCTTTGACGCAAGCTTTCGAACAGTACAAACTCCAGAAACATAGCTACTTCCATTCAAAAGTTATTACCATTATTTACAGTGCCAACTCAAACAGGACAAACTATAACACTAGCTCTGTAAAATTCATCATACATTTTGACAGAGCATTACTCCAAACTCACAAGGTGCTGCTTCATTTTCCTGCAGCTGTTGATAGTTGGTACCTCTGCACCTCGTGTCACAGGAGCTGTTAGTGATTTCCATGATGCCACAACGAGCACAAAGTTCATTCATGTTACAAAATGAGGTCTGCAGAGAGAGGTATACATTTCTTATCAATACCACCCGTGGTGCACTTCAGCACACATACAGAGACCGAGCCAGTTACAGTGGAACCTCCTTATCACCTCTTAAAGCAAACAACCTCTACTTTGTGAACTGAAACTCTGTTCCCAAATAGTTTTCAGTTCAGACGTCCTAGTACAATCCCTATTCCGCAATTAAAGGTGGACTACAATATTTAGTAAATCAATAATTAAATTCTAGAAGATTACGTCCAAAAACGTAATTTTGTGAAATGTGTTATAAAAACTTGTTTTTTTTGTTTTTTTTATGTTTTTACAACTAATTCATTTCAGCAGCTAAATTGAGATGTAGAATTAATCATGTCTCATAAAAACATTATTGGCCTATTTCAAAATACCGTTTCTTGTTTCAGTATATATTTTTTTGGTCAAACCCTTATCCTATTTTAGTCTACCACACGAAAATTAAAAAAAAAATTTTTTTGGAAGTAAAACACTTATAATGATTAGATATTCAACTGAAAATGACTGAATTTCTCAAAAACATTTCTTTTAGTTATTGAACCACATGTTAGCTAAAGGTGTAATCAACGGTTCTGATGTACATTAGGAACCACCAGGAGCAGACAAGGTTCACAGAGAAGGGAAGTTAGTGAACTTACTCGTGGGGCACATATAGTGTTGTTCTCTGATGGAACCAGATCACTGGGGCAAAGACATGTAGCACGACGCACCATCTAAATAAATACATGATAGATAAACAACATGGAAACAACAATAGCCTAAAGGTACACTATAATACATTATTAGTGATTATGGTAAAAGTAATAAACAATAGGTTGGTAATAAGTAATACATGTGTATATATATAAACGATAAGTTGGCAATTTGTAATAATGTGTGTGTGTATATATATATATTATAAACAATAGGTTTGCAATATGTAATGTGTGTGTACATATTATAAACATGTAATATATGCATATATATACATATAGTATACACTAACTGAAACTGTGGAGCAAGTACAGAACTCGATTCCAGGTTCGTTATCTCGAACATTGTGGCACAAATCCTACAGACAACAGCAGCAGCAAAAACTTATAATATACGTACATGGTTCAGTCATAATTATTACAATAGTAACTTTTAACAAACGTTTAATTAAACTTAACCCCTGAGGATGACTTCAACAAGAATTTGAAACGTCGGGTTAAGTTTTAATTAACATACATACATATTGGCTTCTAAAACTGCTTTTATTTATACATGTAAATAGTTAGCTATATACAAAAACAAACAAAAAAAAAAAAAAAAAAAAAAAGGAACAAATTACTTTATAACACTGGATAATTTTAACATCATTACACTTCTAATTAGGAGATTCAAATTAAAATATATATAATACTTTTAGCACGAGTCAGAGTACAATATGGGAAAATATTTTACGAGCACGCAAAATATTTTCACGAGCCAAAGGCGAGTGAAAATGTGGCGTGAGAGTAAAATATCATTCCCATATTGTACGACGAGTGTGATAAGTGATTTATTGCTGCCTTGATAATTCAAGTAAAAATATCAAAGCTGCAATAAATTGCAGCTTTGATATTTTTACTTGAATATTTCCGCATCACGCGAGCGTTCTGTATTCTCCCATATTGTACGGTTTATATTGTACGGTACACTACGCATGCGCGTAGCGAGTAAAATCAATGAAAATTGAATTGTAACCGGTTGAGAAAAATATCAAGGCAGCAATAAATCACTTATCACACTCGTCGTACAATATGGGAATGATATTTTACTCTCACGCCACATTTTCACTCGCCTTTGGCTCGTGAAAATATTTTGCGTGCTCGTAAATATTTTCCCATATTGTACTCTGACTCGTGCTATAAGTATTATATATATATATATATATTTTTTTTTTTTTTTTTTTTTTTAAGGGGGTGGGAGGGAAAGTCTTTCTTATGGCTAACTGCAGTCAAGGTAGAATGACTAGGACTAGTGACACCTACCTATTAACGGCTCATGTAAAACAGGGAGTGGGAGAAGTGGATTAGGAGGAAAAGATTAGAGAATCTTCTCAATCACTTTCCTCTAGTATGAAAAGTCATTATGTGTACTCTTAATCAATTTCTCATTCAAAATCACGACCCAAATAAATCCTAATTATCATGCAAGGCACACAATAGCTCTGTCCTTACCCCAGGATATTTAGGGTTGAAGCAGTCCCTGGGGTTACAGAGACACTCCCCAGTGTCATTTACTCTTCTCTCGAAGTATTTGAATTCAGACACCGGATCCACGTCACATTTACAGACAGGCTCTGACAAGCACAGACACTCACCGTTGCCATCTATAGTTACAAACACAAACATAGGAATTAGTGCTGCCAAGTGCTGTGGATAGATCTGATAGTATTGAGAATGGGTAAGGTTTTACTATATCCCACGAGATACATATTTTATCAAAGTATCATTCATATCAATAAGAATATACTAATGATAATACAATCATTTTCTTTTAGCCACATATATAATTGATTTCTTTTGATGTCAAGAATTACTATTACACAATATTACAATTCTTAACCCTGCTGTAGAGTAGCGCCATAAGCATGCATAAATTAACCACAGAATTTAAGCTCTGTATTTAACAAGAATTACGTAACGAGGAATGTGAACTAAATATAACCTGTCCGTATACTTAGATATTGTGATTGTGAACTATAACTTGAACTCACTGCAATTGTTGACACAGCTTTGTTCGTCACACTCACAAGCATTCCCAAATGAATTCTACAAAACATTATCATTAATGTATTAATATTATTATTATTATTATATTACTGTTATTATTACTACTACTACTATTATTATTGATTATCATGAATTAATACAATTTAGTAAGTATTGCAGTTCACCACTCCGCCATCTTTGTATGCTCAGTGAATACTATAATTTCTACTCACATTCAAGCATTGGCAATTTCCACACGTAGTGCATATTCCTCTACCACTGCACAGTAATGAGTCCCCTCTCATCATGACAGATCTGTAGATATATCGCATAAAAACTATTGTATGATGCATAGTTAACAAACTTAATGGATAACTACTGTTTGTCAGTATAAAAATAAAATTCTATTTATAGACAGGGTGAGAAGTAAAAAAAATTCAATGAATAAAAAGAATCTTTGAAAAAAAAGAATTTTCGTTGATCTGTTGAGAGTGAGACTGTAGCATAGCAGTACCCCTTAACAGTATAAATACAGAATTGGAGTGTTTGTAGCCGGCTGGTTGTCGTAGCTCAGTGGCAGAGTGCTTGTGCATTAAGCAAGCGGTCCTGGGTTCGATTCCCGGTGGCAACCAAATATTTTTAATTCTGCATTGTTTAAAAAGCCTGATGTGAACGAGAGAAAATACATCTAATGAGTAAAAGAAGGCTGCGAAAGAAAGTATAAAGTGATGAATTAGAGGAGTAAAAAAATTCAACGAATAAAAAAGAATCTTTGAAAAAAAGAAGAGAATTTTCATTGGTCTGTTGAGAGTGAGACTGTAGCATAGCAGTACCCCAGTATAAATACAGAATTGGAGTGCTTGTATGTAGCTCAGTGGCAGAGCGCTTGTGCGTTAAGCAAGCGGTCCTGGGTGGCAATCAAATCTTTTTAATTCTGTATTGTTTAAGAAGCCTGTGAAAGAGAAAAAAATACATCTAATATAAAATGGTTTTCTTCAAGTTTTATTTCTTGGCTTCCAACCCCTAATTTTATGTAGAGACTTCCATATCAATCAAATAACTTACCGGCATTCTTTGACGTTAGTATTGCACTCGCAAGATTCACCAAAACTACAAATAATAATGCATATTGTAAGTTGAAGAACTAATGGAAGAATTCAGAAAGAAAGACACATCTATAAACCCACAGGTTTAGTTAAAGTTTATCTAATGTTTTACTCAAAGAGAATTATTTCAATTTTTCAGCTGAAATGTCAGGTTAAGTTTTAATTAAACATTATATTTGCTGCTAAGAAAAACTGATATTGTTACTTCAATTTGATAGTACACTTAACATTAAAAGGGGATAGCTACATTGTATATATGCAGTATTGACTGTCACAGAATTGTAGGTTAGATTATTGTAATTAAAGTTACAGAATCAGTGGAGCTGGGCTATAAATAGTGCATTTGTGAGCTGCAATGATAGAAATCTGTTCAAATCTAATACAGCATGCGATCCTAACGTAACACGAGACAATTATTGTAATCTGAACAATCCAACAGAAATGCAGCATGTAAGCCAGCTAATGTTAACTTACTATATCCCACAGGCACATTGTCCACATCGAAAGCTGCCTCTCGCGGTACAGAAGTCACTGTCTGGCTCCTAAAATAAAACAGGTAAAGTATCATCAGGCATGAAAAATACTCATTCAAGCTCGGCTCTGTCACCACAACGGATAAAAATAATAATTTTTTTTTATTGAACACGAGAAAGAGCAAAATATAAATCAGTGAATAGTGGTGTTGTGTAAATAAGTAGGTATTGTTGTTTATATGCATGATTAGTATATGGTCTCAGGAGTAAAGGTAATCCATTTAATAGAGACAAATACGTAATCCCTGACACTACAACACTGTTAAGTAAACAAGTCCCATTTTAGTGCAGGACTTAATATCCAATATTTCTAAAAGCAATCTACTTTTTCAAGTCCCCAGCAATGAGTAATAAGTGATTACTATGAGTGGTAACTCCTTAAACTAAATGAAATTACTACAAAGCATGGCCTATTAAAATAAACAACAACATTGCACACTTCAAGAAATAAGAATAGCCAACCAAAAGGGACAAAACAAAACTATATTATTAAAATGTGAGTAATACTACTAGTGAACTGGCTGACATGTTTCTAGCGCTGAAACAAAATGGCAGGCATAATTTAGGCTACAACACTTACTGGAGTCTGTTTGGAGCAGTTACATTGGCAGATGGGATTGAGGTTGATGAAACTGAAGGCAAAGGGTGGCCCACGAAGTTGAACTCTACATAAAAACAACAAAAACAACAACAAACAATATGTAAATGTAGAAATAATTTTAAATTTTTTCTTTAGTAATAATAAAATGAAGTGAATTATTGAAAAGTAGTGCACACTATAGTTGGGCTTTCAACTCAATTCAGACAAATAATTTTAAATGTAACTAAAAATAGTGAAACTGTTAGACTGAAACTTTCTCACTTAAAGGGGTCTAGAAAGAAGCAAAGGAAAAATGTGAAAAAATCTTAGTGTCACTGGGGAATCGAACCCAGGAACCCTGGCTTTAGCCACCAGTGCTCTAGCCAGGGTTGCTGGATTCGAATCCCCGGTGACAACAAAGATTTTTTTCACATTTTGCATGTTACATTACAACAACAACAACAACAACAACAACAACAACAACAACAACAACAACAACAACACTGAGACAACAACAAAAGCCTAAGTTGTGCTGCCACAAAAGTACCTGAAGAAGTGGCAAAACACTAGCACAGTACACTCTAGATGGTCTTACCCTTGAGCCTGGGCAGCTGTGCAGTCCTCCAACGTCACACTCACTTCATAAATGACTCTTTCATCAAATTGAAGTGTACAAACCCCAGCTTGTCTGAATTTTAATGAAAAACATACAAATACTTACTGTATATAAATATATATATACTTTAAAAAAATAATATTAGCAAACAAAAGTAGTACTCTGTACAACATAACATCTTAATTTAATCTAGGATGTGGGCGTGGCAGACAGGTTGTGGTGATCGTGTCCGAGTATATTTTTGAATGGGTCATGTCTGCAGATACTAATCTGAAGTTGCTATGAAGCTGTAAACTCACCCTGATAAAACACAGCCTTCTAGTGGAGTGATGTTGAACCTGTAGCCAGAAATCGCTGGGTCAATTACTCGTATTGATTGGACAGTATCCTAACACAACACACACACACACACACACACACACACACACATACACTCATTAACAAAAGGAATGGATAGATCCACCACATTAGGTTGCGGAAATTATATCATTGTGAATAATAATGGACACATAATATACGTAAATACCTCGTAACTTTCTCGGATCAATCGAATAATTGCATCAGCACTGTTTTGTTGAAATGTTACAAATCGCGCTCCGACTTGACTGAGGTCTGTTGTCAACTGACCATATGAACGATTCTATAACACAAACATCAATCAAGTTGGATTACAATCCATTTTTCATAGCTCTGCAAAATCTGCAAAAAGTGAACTAGATATAGTATAATAAAAATATAAAAAAAGGAAAAAAAATGAGAGAGAGAAAAATACTGCAAGTTTTTATTATAATTAGAAATAGCCAGTCATTAACACTAACTTCATTTAGTCAAATCTGACCTTCCAGAAATAAATACAGTGAATGCATACACGAGGCAATAAGATAACAGTAGTGAAATAAGTTATTTAGAGCATGTGGCCAATTATGAAGAGCATGAAGATAGTATATGTAGATGATGCCACACAAATAGGTAAAAAATATATATTTCATTCCTCACCAGAAATTGAGTTCCGAACTGAGCTGCGAAAATTGGCACAACATTACTTTGTTGCAAAACATTCCGAACTTGAAACACTGATGGGTAATCCTACAAATAAACAAAACAACAACAACAACAACACACACACACACACAAAAAAAAAAAAAAAGAAAGAAAGAAAAACATTCAGCCATAAATAACTCCGTAAATTATATATTTGAAAAGAGTATTTATACAATATATTTGCAATGAATCAATAATGATAATTAATATAGGGGCGATTGTGATTGAGGATAGAATTGACCAACAGAGTTAGTTTAGACATGTATATAATATTATGTTAGTTAATATGAGGGGATTATATTAATACACATGTAAAGCTCATGGTAGCTTATGTACATGTATAATAGTTAGTAAAGTTCATACACATACTCTTCATCATTATCTCTTCCATTAAATCCTTTCATCAATAATGACCTAAAAGACTCAGTCATGATAATTATCTTTGCCATGTTATTTTTATATTCTTTCAAAGCCTTTCATTCTGCAACTCAACATATCCAGGCTGAATTGATAAGATGTACTGACTTAGGGTATCAAATCCATAACTGCTAAGTTTAGACAAGCTTTTACCCACTCCGCTAACGTTCAATTAATTCCTATAAATATCCACACTATTGCAAACATTAAACTGAATAGAATTTTTCTCAAGAATTATCTAATAAAAAAAAGAAGAAGAAAATATTAGCTGCATGTAAAGCAACTTTTAAAATCAGGTTATATGTAGCAGTCATCTTTTCTTCTATTTTTTTTCCCTTTCAATCCAACAGCCAATAACAGAATGCTCTGTATAGATATAAATCCTGTCAGGAAAAGCTGCAGATTAACCAACCAATAGCAAGACTTGCTATAATTCGAATACACTAATTGCCACATCATTAAAATAGAAAAAGTTCCACATTCACACACACACACACACACACACACCTGAATTAGCCCATATGTATATTCGAATCGATGTTCTTCACTTCGTTCCAAATGACACAATCCATCATTTGGTCTATTTATGCCTGCAAGCTAAAAATAAATAAATAAATAAATAAAACGGTACAAACGGTGAAGACAACATGTTACCTAACACATCCTTTATTAAGTAAAAAAAAAAAAAAAAAAAAAGAATTTAAATGATAGCTGAAAAATTGTTATACCAATGATAATATATTTTTAGAGTGTCTAAAGTGAATTGCTAGCAATATGCTTAAAATATTCACAGTAGAGTTTGTGAATATCATAGGAACCAGCCACAGTGGTTATAACACTATCCACCCTTTACCTTTCCATCTCCAGCCACATGGTAGCCTTGGTCAGTGATGACGAACACCATGTGCAGTGCATTGGGACGCCATCCTGTCTCCTACAGACCATACAAGGAATAAGGATTTAAGATTAATAGATATAGAAAATCAGAAATAATTAAATAATTTCATGCCGAGGCTCCTGCTTAAAGAGCTCATATGACAAAATGATCTCACGGAAGACATCTGCTGTGTGAGACAAGAACAAGGAAATGTGTACAAGTCCACATTCCGTGGTTACAACCTTCAGAGTAGATACTACCTCACTGCATGCATGTACAGTGTACACATGTTACTATAATAATGTGTCATATCGTTCTAAATGATTAAGTAATGTTCCATTCTATTTACAGATCACCCGTGATGTAAATGTATGATTTAAATATAGGATAGTCATTAATAATGCTCCAAATGATTCCTATTTATTCTATCGCAGGGAAAAAATTGTAGGAAATACGACACATAAAACGGGTCCCTTCAATATTGTTTTAAAATTTTCTAAGAGACAAAAACAAAATACCTGAAAAACAGAAGTAAAAGTCTAAAGCTAGTATCAGTTAATTAGCCTGGAGCATATGACAACAACCAAAGCTACAACAAACACAAGCATGCACACACTTGTAAAAAGGCTAAAAAATATTGTGTTCTTACAAAATAAATTCGTCTGACAAAACCATTTCGATCTAGATTGGTCTCAGAAACCACAAAACAAACAGAATAAACTGCACCAATTCACCAACACATTTGGCAGTTAACAGGGTTCTATCTAGGAATTTTCGTTTGGGGGGGAAGATCAAGCAACTTTGCAGACCAGATGGAAAACAGGGTCAGGATATTAAGAATTTTTTTTTATGATTTAAGAGACAAATAGATCAATGAAAATTACTGAATTCAAGTTATGATTTAATAATATAAATTTTAAGAAAAGGTGATTTTATTGCACAATATCTAAAATGTCTTCAAGAGTTCATTTGATAACTGATCTGGACCTTCGATGCAAATTCTCATGGCATATATTTTCACCCATTCTGTTACGAAGTCGAGTCTTGATAGCTTAATGCTACTAAAAGTTTTCTCAACTGTAGCAGTGGTGACAGGCAACACAATCAGGATGGCTGCTAATCTAGCTAGATTAGGAAAAGAGGTTTTCGTAGACATATAGAGCAAAGCAAGAGTGATATTTAGGTGGTGCTCTGAGAGTAACAAGAGCACCGAGGCCTAAGGTGTCTTTTCAGAGCTTCAGGCTTATCTCTCTTTAGTTGAATTTCTGACTCATTTAATTCATCGAAATCATCCTTGAAATACTTTATTTTTATTCTCTCTTTCCCCCCATTACAAAGATAACACACAATTGAAGTGAACTTGCAATTCAGTAAGGAAGCCTGTCTCAGTGAGTTTTGTGGTACTAAAATATAATTTCTTTAAATATAGTTGACAAAAAAGTCCTTATAAGCTTATTATCAAAGTTGGCTTTGGCAGTCTCATTTAAATGTCACAAAAAACTAAAGCCTTGCCCTCATAAGCATATAATATAACAACAACAAAAATAAAACATTCTTGCAACATTTTTTGGGGGGAAGCTGAGATGTTTGGGGGGGAAGCTTCCCCCCCACTAGATAAAACCCTGCATAACCAACCACTGATTTCATAACATATTGAAATGTACCAACGCACACATACTAATAAAACACTATAAAACAACAATTGACTTTCTCTTACTAAAAAACAATAACTGACTTTCAGAATCCAAAACAACAATAGCGTCCGTTTAAGATTATATAAGTGCATGTCATGACACAGGCTTACACAGTGTTCAGCAAATCCTCACATTTACAAAACACTGAGCCAATACAAAAACAGTTCATTCTACATAATGAAATACATACAGAATGCATAGTACTTTGTTAAAAAAAAAAAATAAATAATAATAATAAAAAAAATATATATATACATACATATATTTATTGCAGCTTTGATATTTTTTCTTGAATATTTCCGCATCACGCGCGTAGCGAGTAAAATCAATGAAAATTGTATTGTAACCGGTTGAGAAAAAATATCAAGGCAGCAATAAATTACTTATCACACTCGTCGTACAATATGGGAATGATATTTTACTCTCACGCCACATTTTCACTCGCCTTCTTAATACTTACAGCACGAGTCAGAGTACAATATGGGAAAATATTTTACGAGCACGCAAAATATTTTCACGAGCCGAAGGCGAGTGAAAATGTGGCGTGAGAGTAAAATATCATTCCCATATTGTATGACGAGTGTGATAAGTGATTTATTGCTGCTTTGATACTTTCTCTCAACCGGTTAGAATACAATTTTCATTGATTTTACTCGCTACGCGCGCGCTACAAGGAGCGTTCAATAACAAGCGTACAATATGGGAGAATACAGAACGCTCGCGTGATGCAGAAATATTCAAGAAAAAATATCAAGGCTGCAATAAATTATATATATATAAATATTATATATATATATATATTATATATATTCCAAGCTAGATATCTTCACAATGATGTCTTTAGGTACATGACCCATGAAAATAACTCACCTGAAATAACTCATGATATTTCACCACACTGTACAGAGGCAAGCTCATTACCCTTGTAATTTGTAATCAATTTTCTCCTGGGGGGGGGGGGGGGGGGGGGTTACAGCTACCTTCCCCTGGTGTACCCAGCTCAACAGGGTTAGAGCAGCTGCTAAAATGTAGGCTGGGGGTGTGGGTAACCCCTACAATCAACTTTAACTGAGAGTTACCCTTCTCCTAGTACTAACTACAGTAGTAAAGATATCTAGTGTGGAATAAACCACTTATTACACTTGTCAAAGTGATGGCAAGATATTTCACTCTCAGGCTTTATTTTCACTCTTGAAAATAAATTAGCCTGCTTGTGAAATGTTTCGCCATATCACACTCTGACTCATGTAATAAGTACTATATATATTATACTTTCATGAATTTCATTTTCCTCATGAATTTGGACAGCTACATTGGATAATGGAGGTGCTAATTGAGATGGATGCCTTGTATAAGTGCAATCCAACCTTACGTATAGGTTACATCACGAGGTGGAGGTCGGTATGGGATTTACACAACCGAGGGCCGAAGGCCCGAGGATAGTGTAAATCCCGTACCGACCGCGCACCGAGCGGTGCAACCGACTTGTACCATGGCTCTAGGCTATAAGAAACGCATAACAACCATTTTTTCTGTAGCAACCAAAAAGTGCTATGGAAGAGGACGAGCTAGACACTATTTTGTCTCACTTCGACTGCGACAAATTTCTAGCCCAGTTAAACTACCCGAAACCTGACTCCATCTTCCTAGAGTCCCTTAATCAGCCTACATCTCGCTTTGCCACTCCAGTCAGTGATAGTGAGCTCCAAGAAGCAAAATTGAGTTCTGTCCCCAAAAATACTGACAAAAGTACAAGCTGGGCTGTAAATATTTGGAAAGAGTGGAGTGCTCACAGGCATAAAACTTGCGTATCACACAGTGAATGGCCCACACATCTCATGATAACGCTACCTAGAGAACTTGACTACTGGCTGAGCAAGTTTGTCCTGGAAGCTAGGAAAGCTAACGGCGATTGCTATCCTCCCGATACTTTATACAACATCTGTTGTGGGTTACTTCGATATATTCGTCAGAATAGGCCTGAAATAAACATATTCAAGTCCCACACTTTTGCTGGCTTTCAGAGGACTTTGGATGGCGAAATGAAGCGTCTGCGCTCTACTGGTTTAGGAGCAAAAAGGAAACAAGCAGAGCCCATCACTATTGAAGAGGAAAACCTACTTTGGGAAAAAGGTGTACTAGGAGATAAATCCCCACAGGTGCTACTAGACACTTTGCTCTTTCTCTGTGGAATTCACTTCGCACTACGCAGTGGTGAAGAGCACCGCAGTCTTCAAATCACACAATTAGAGCTGATTTGTCCTCCCCGCGGTGGTCCAGCTCGCCTAGTTTATACGGAAAACTATTCCAAAAATAACCAAGGGGGATTGCTGCATCGCAAAATAAAGCCAAAAGAAGTAACCTGCTACGAAAACAAGGAAAATCCCTGGTTAAGTTGTTTCAAAAATATGTGAGCCACCGGCCATCGGGACCAACCTGTTTTTACCTGTCACCACTTCAAAAATTGAAGAACAATATTTGGTATTCCAAAGTACCTGTGGGGCATAATACTTTGGCAGGAACAGTAAATAGAATTTGCAAAGAAGCAGGGGTGACTGGATATAAAACAAACCACTCACTCAGAGTAACCAATGCCACACGGTTATTTCAAAATGGCATTGAGGAGCAGCTAATCATGTCCAATACTGGACATAGGAGTTTGGATGGGGTTAGGTGCTATAAAAGAATAAGCGAAGAGCAAAAACAGCACATGTCAGATGTTCTCAATTCAGCAACAAATGGACACCAACCTGATGATGATTACCAGCCAGGGAATTTAAAGAAGCCAAAGCTGACAACTGCACCAGCATCAACTACAAAATCTTTATCTGTACAAAACAAGTCCTCTACTTTCAATGTTTCTACAAATAATAATCCACCAATCTTCAATATTGAAGGGTGCTCTACTGTAACCATCAACTACAACTCTTGCTAATCTATTTTCATAAACTAACTCTACTGTCATATCATCCATTAGCTAGCTCTATGAATGTTTAATTTGCACTTGTACTGTATTAGTTTGATTAATAGTAATATAATCAAAATTATCCAATAAGAGCAAAGAGAGTAAAGAGGCAGATTCTGAGCTGAAAAAACTTCTGGCACCTTCCTCGTTGGTCGCCGCTTCGCTTAGCTACAGATCGTAATTCTAGGCCACGGGCAAAAAATATTCACCTCCTAGGAGGTGTATAAGTGATTTATTCACCCCGAATTGAGAAATCTGATTGGACGGTTTGAACTAACCATGGTACAACTACGGTTATATACATTCATTTGTGCCTCAGACTATCAAGAACCAATGAATTTAGATGAGAATTGGATACTCTTACACATTGTGCTTACTACTCACACACAGCAGGTCTGCATATCACAACAGGAAGAAATCCTATCATGCCATTAGATCAGAGAGGAAGTCCTCAACGGGTCATGAATAATTGTAAAGTACGTATGGGCCACATAAAAGTACTTAAGGGCTCCAAACAGGGAAAGTCCAGCATGACACAGCAGGGACCTATTAAAAGCAACGATTCTGTCACGTACCCTTAGTGTCAGTGAAGTATTGGAATAGCTATCTAATACTGCAGAGTGGTGCCTCCAGAGTTTGTTAAAAGCAGGTTATGTCAGACTTCAGTGCACGCAATGTGGAGAGAGAAGTCCTCCAGTCTGCCACTGACAAGCTACAAAAAGCCTGCAGGAATTCTCTCAAAAGTTTAGCAGGAAAATTCTACGCTGATAGTTTGATCACTACAGACGTGAAGAGAAGCTGTTCTGATGGCTCAGTTGACAGAGACACTTGCACAGAAAGCCTTGTTTCTACTCTTCAAGACAGGGTCAGCAACGAGCCATCTGCCTACTACAAGATAGTCAAGATTCTGGAGTCTGAGACTGGAGTTTCGTACATAGTGAAGAGCATGGAGGATAAAAGAATGGAGCTGAAGGCCGTTGAAGATGAAAAGAAAGCTGAGTTTGAACGAATAAAGGCTTCGGAACAAAGAGAAGTTGAATTGAGAAATCGTAACCTGCAAGAGAATTCAGATCCTATGGAGAAATTGTTTTTCCTTCCAGGAAGGCCAGACACTCTACCAGGAACACCTATGTCATCAAATGCAGCTCCTTCACGAAGAGTCTCAAACCAATTATTTCATTCCAATACTGGTCCAGCCATGTATAGTAAGAGCTTTACAACTGCCTCGTCATTCAGCAAGTCGCAAAACTCGAGCAGCACTCAGCTTGGTGACACTTTTCCTCTACCAGCAAGCAGCCCTGGGGATCAGAATTTCTGGTAAGCTGTAAATATTGCATATGAATAGATTATTATTAAAAGCAAATCAACAATACAGATGTTAGAAATAGCAGCAACCTACTAACTGAAGATAGTTAAAGAAATATGACACTTTAATTAAGTAAAGCTGTTTGCATTCCAAAATGAGTAACCACCAAGGCTGAGGGGAATTTCACGGAAGGTTACCTGGACAGCTAATAAGGAGCGATTGTGATACGTAATTACTATAAGTGACTAATTGATACTTCCTTTTTAGTTAACAGGAGATTCTGGAGTGAGGAGGGGAAAACATAGAAAGATTTATAGTATATATACTTAACAAGTACTTCCTGAGTGCATGCTCTAGAGGGGATTTCTTTTAGAAGTACAAGCAATTCACACCAAATCACTCCTTTAATAAGGGATCTATAGTAGAAGATAGCAAGCAAGCATTCTACATAAGTGACAGATAATTCCTGTAGTGTATCTGATGTTTTCCCCATATAAAGTACACAGGTCAAATTTTGCCTGTGTGCCTTAGCTTATACACTATAAACACTATAATTAGCCAAATTGTTCTTGCGCATAAGTGCACACACGCAATTGCAAGTCAAAACTAGCTAGACCATGGTCCAATAATGTATACCATAATTTTAATTTTTAATTTATACAACGTAATAACATCAAATAAACATGCTTGCTTTGTTAATTAAACTTGGTGTAGGACTCCTCGACCAAATATCCCAAACATGCCCTTTCAAGCATTTCCTGTGGAAAATCGATCCTCCTTGGCAAAGCACATGGTCCAGGACAGCCAATTCAAGGGAATGGTACTAGTTACTGGAATGGGAACGGAAGCAGGGAACCAAGAAAACAAATACAATTCAGACGCACAAGATAGAAAAGAGCATGTATCCAATGGTGGCACCCAAAATGCCAACAGCTCCGACAAATGGAATGATCATGGGGGAAATAATGCCGAACAACAGCCAAAACATGAAGACAATCATCACCGTTGTAAAACATATCAAGCTAGTGGTGAAAGTACTAACGAAAGCGGAGCCAAAGAAAATCAAAGTATAGAAAAAGTTTCTTCACGATCAGATCAGAACAAGGATGTCTCAGTCAGCCATTTACAACTCCCGCAGCGTTCTGACTCCATATGTAGCAGCTCTTCTGAGAATAGTGACTGTTATAGTACTCCAAACAGTTCCATAAGTCTGTCGCTGGATTCCTCCAATGAAGTGCCAGGACATTCGAAAAGAACTCGCAGAAAGGCATGCAGGGAGTGTGATTTCTACAAGCTACAGCTGCAACGTCTTGAGGAGAAGGTGTCTGAACTGATGAACATATGCAAGGTGAAGGAAGAAGCTTTGCAGAACCAGCAATTCCATTACGACGAGCAAATCAGAGGATTCACGAATGAGATCCAAACAAAAGATTATTATCTGAAAGTGGCACATCACAGACATGAAATAATGGCATCCAAAGTGACTGAGCTCCAGAAAAAAATTCTAACGTTAACTCAAACTTTCAGTCCTGATAGAGTCGCAGGTCTTGAATTCAGGAACAAATTACAGGAGGAAGAAATATCTACTCTGAAATTTGAGAGGGATCGAGAAAAGAAAGAAAAGGAAATGATACTACTTCAAAAGGAGAGTGAGCGTTTAGAAAAAGAAAACGAACGAAAACGCTACGAGAGTGAAAGAGATAGAAGACGAGAATTAGAGAAAGAAGTGTACAAGTTACGCATTGAGCTGAAGAGAACAAAGTCATTCCATTGTGAGGAGAACGTATTTTTGTTTGGAGAACAAGATTCAAGTGATGTGGACAATTTGGAAGACTTCATGCTGAACTGTACTCTATCAGGATCTAATCTCGTACATGGCAATGGAGCACATACTTCAGCTAATGCTTCTTCCAGCAACCAGATGCTTTCCAAACAGCACAACTTAAGTCTTCAAGCTCAAAGTATCCCTCCAGGATACAACCAGACTCTTCCTCCAGGACACAACCAGACTCTTCCTCCAGGACACAACCAGGCTCTTCCTCCAGGATACAACCAGACTCTTCCTCCAGGACACAACCAGACTCTTCCTCCAGGATACAACCAGACTCTTCCTCCAGGACACAACCAGGCTCTTCCTCCAGGACACAACCAGGCTCTTCCTCCAGGACACAACCAGGCTCTTCCTCCAGGATACAACCAGACTCTTCCTCCAGGACACAACCAGGCTCTTCCTCCAGGACATAACCAGGCTCTTCCTCCAGGACACAACCAGGCTCTTCCTCCAGGACACAACCAGGCTCTTCCTCCAGGACACAACCAGGCTCTTCCTCCAGGACACAACCAGGCTCTTCCTCCAGGACATAACGGGGCTCTTCCTCCAGGACACAACCAGACTCTTCCTTACTCAGACACAAACAGGCTCTTCCTCCGGACACAAAACCAGGTCTTCCTCCAGAGGACATAACAGGTCCCAAGGATACCAACCGACTCTCCTACAGGAACAAAACAGCTCTTCCTCCAGGCCATTAACCAGGCTCTTCATCCAGGACACAACCCGCTCTTCCTCCAGGGACATAACCCGGACATATTCTCCAGGACACAACCAGGCTGTTCCTCCAGGACACAACCAGGCTGTTCCTCCAGGACACAACCAGGCTCTTCCTCCAGGACATAACCAGGCTCTTCCTCCAGGACACAACCAGGCTCTTCCTCCAGGACATAACCAGGCTCTTCCTCCAGGACATAACCAGGCTCTTCCTCCAGGACACAACCAGACTCTTCCTCCAGGACACAACCAGGCTCTTCCTCCAGGACACAACCAGGCTCTTCCTCCAGGACACAACCAGGCTCTTCCTCCAGGACATAACCAGGCTCTTCCTCCAGGATACAACCAGACTCTTCCTCCAGGACATAACCAGGCTCTTCCTCCAGGACATAACCAGGCTCTTCCTCCAGGACACAACCAGGCTCTTCCTCCAGGACATAACCAGGCTCTTCCTCCAGGACACAACCAGGCTCTTCCTCCAGGACATAACCAGGCTCTTCCTCCAGGACACAACCAGACTCTTCCTCCAGGACACAACCAGACTCTTCCTCCAGGACACAACCAGGCTCTTCCTCCAGGACATAACCAGGCTCTTCCTCAGGAGACAACCAGACCTTCTTCCCACCAGGACATAACCAGGCTCTTCTTCAGGACAGAACCATGGGATCTTCCTCCAGGGACACAACCAGGTCTTCCTCCAGGACATAACCAGGCTATTCCTCCAGCGACACAAACAAGGCTGTTCCCCCCCCAGGATACAACCAGACTCTTCCTCCAGGACACAACCAGGCTCTTCCTCCAGGACACAACCAGGCTCTTCCTCCAGGACACAACCAGGCTCTTCCTCCAGGACACAACCAGGCTCTTCCTCCAGGACACAACCAGGCTCTTCCTCCAGGATACAACCAGACTCTTCCTCCAGGACACAACCAGGCTCTTCCTCCAGGACATAACCAGGCTCTTCCTCCAGGACACAACCAGGCTCTTCCTCCAGGACACAACCAGGCTCTTCCTCCAGGACACAACCAGGCTCTTCCTCCAGGACACAACCAGACTCTTCCTCCAGGACACAACCAGGCTCTTCCTCCAGGACACAACCAGGCTCTTCCTCCAGGACATAACCAGGCTCTTCCTCCAGGACATAACCAGGCTCTTCCTCCAGGACACAACCAGGCTCTTCCTCCAGGACATAACCAGGCTCTTCCTCAAGATCATAATGCAAGTCCATCATTTCAAGGGCGAAACAAAGTAACTTTCCCTCCAGGGTATAGCCAGAGCCATCCTCCAAGGCATAATCCGGGCCATCTTCCAGGGAACAACCAGAGTGAACCCCAAGGGCAAAGATTGAATTTGTCACCAGAAAATGTTGAGCAAATGGAAGCTGACCATTCTTCCACGATAGAACCCAATTACAGTCAAGCTAACAGTGGTAGTGATCCGGCAGCTTTCAGTCAGGAAATGAGAACTACTGCAGAGGGCAAGGAACATGATATTAATTCTCAGTCAACACCAGGCCAATCACAGGCTTCTGATCAGCTAACATTCTGATCTTATCCCTGCATTCAGCCAGATCACTCACCAAGACCAGGCACCTCTACAGCAAGCAAAGCCACACAGTCTTAGAGTCACAAGCACACACAAGATGACAATCCTGAGGATTCGGTGCAATAAAGTGAGTCTATTGCAGCTTTCAATGACAAGAAATTGATACACTAAATTTACACATTAAAGAGTGAAGAGTCATATGAAAGAGACTATACACAAACCGGAACGAATAACTATGGCATTCTTTCCCCTTTTCATACTAAGCACATCTTGGACCTATGTATTATATTTATTAGTTCAAGTTAAATCTGTTTGCACTACTAATTTGATAGTGAAATATACATGTATAGTATATATATGTAAATGTATATGCACATACATGTAATACATAATATACAACAAGAATACAACATATCCTACAAAAACACCGTAAGAAAGCTCAATATGAGAGAGAGAGACAGCAACCAACTAGTTCCCCAGTATTCACGAGAAGGAACCAAAGACTATGTATTGTGCATTGAAAAAACAACAACACAATAACAACACTTGCTGAGTCGGCTATTATTCCCAAACTCGTGTCATGAATACATTACGTTTAACAAAATTCATACCAGCCATTTCCTGTTAGTCCAATTCCTGCAAAGACTGCTGTATAAATACAAGTTGCATGCAATAATTACCCATTTATTATTTATTTCCATTCTTTAAAGAGCACTTTTCAATGGAATATAAAGCATTTAAAGAACTCAAGAGTGATTTGATCACTGGATTGAGACAGGCCAAAGGGACCCTAGCTGCTAAACTTTATTCAAAAGGTTTGATATCTGATGACATCAACAGATCCAACAACAACGACCCAAGTATTGAATCCATATTGCAAGCTGTGGAAGATAGAATTAAAGTGGACCAAAGTGCATACACTATTTTCTTAGAAGTCTTGAAAGATATGCCCAGTGTCGATTATTTTGTAGAAAAGCTTGAGCAGACAAGGAAACAAAAAGAACTGGAAGAAGAAAGCCATCAAAAGTCTGTCCTATTTGATGACGTTTCATTCATTGCTCCTAGCAATGAAACAAGTCCAGCAATGTCACCAGGTGCATGCAGGGCCACCTCTCAGCAGCAGGGACCTCCAATCTCGCCTGAGTATGAGACAAATAGCTTTAAGGAACAGACAAGCTACACTAACAATGGATTATACATGCTACGTGAAGATGCTGAAGATACGTGAGTAACATTCAGGAAGTAACTAACCCAATAGTAAATGCTAAGTTCAATAAAAACTACCAAAAACAAAAACAAAAACAAAAACACAAACAAAAACACAAGAGTCAGTAGAGAATTATCCAAAAAAGGTTGTAGCAAAATATTAATGATATAATAGTAGCCTCATCTTATCTTCCTTTTTTTTTAAATTTCTTCTGTAGATCTGACTCAGCCACCCACATCTCTACAGCTGACACAGATGCAATCAACCAGACAGACAAATGCAAGCAAGACCAATCAGATGGTTTAAATACGAAGTCATTTAGACACGACAGACAGAAACTAACACGCCAGCGTTCAAGCTCTAATGGCTCCGAATATCACACTGCTCCCAACACCCCAAACACAAAGAGAAAATACCAGTCCAATCAACTTAATTCAAGCTCGCCAATTGATCCTGTGGTGAGCACCGGTTGCAGTGATTGTCAGACATTCCAGGTAAAGCTGGAAGAACTAGAGAAACATTGCAATGAGCTGCAATCCAAGCTGGACAAAAGCGAATCTGAAAAAAAAGATCTCACGGATAAGCTAGACAGGGAAACAAAAAGAGCAGAAAGGGAAACAGAAAGAGCAGATTTTTGGAATAAAGAACTCGAAAAAGAAAAGGAAACCAGGAAAGAAGAACTGAAAGAAGCAGAGTTGGAATACGAAAAGAAAAAGCATTTAAAATCAAAAAAAGATAATGAAACGGAGCAAAGACGAAAGTTTCAAGAGTTATGCATTACAGAAGGACTTTCAACACAATCTGAGAAGACTGAACAGGATCAGAGTGCTGGTACACCAGTTGATGGTCCTTATTCCCAGGAAACATCAGATGAAAATAACTCTCAAAGAGCCCAAGCCATCTTTCCCGCAGCGAGTCCCGCACTGAAGTTAGAATCAGATAATTAACATATGTATTCCCCAGCGCTGATGTCTAGTCACTGTAATGAATGTAGTACTTATGTTCATGTACTAACCTACTATTTTCATGCAGCTAAAACTTTTTATGTATATGTACATTCAAAATGATTTACTAGCTACAGAGAGAGTGCAAAATGGAACTGAGCTAACCCTTTACCTTACCATAAATAGACTTGTATAAGTGTTGGTATACATGGAGCCAACCCTTTACCTTACCATAAATAAATTAGTATCAGAATTGGTATACATGTAATTCTGTTACACGCATACGGTCATCCAAGAACATGAACTGGGAACCAATTGAAGGCATTTGTACTCCTGACTCACTCCAGTCAAACCTGATAAGCCCTACACTTGCAGGTGCCAGTTGATTGTGTACATTGAAAGTAAAAGTAAAAACCCAATAGACATAGCATATGTCAACTACACAAACCACATGGTAAATTCCCTTCAACCAAAAGTTAAACACAAAACTCAGTACACCAGTACGCATTAGTGGCCTCTATTCCCTATGGAATAACAGTGTATCCAATTGCTTCAATTCACTCCAATTAGAAGCTACTGGTTGAAAAGCTCTGGCTTCTGAAATTGTAGCAACAACTTCTATTTGAAGTAAAGTCTACGATTGAAATGTGAGACATTAAAAGAGGTGGACCTTGCTAAAACTTGGATCATCTCTTACCTTTCTTGAATCAAGTGGCAGAATCTTCTCTAGAATTGAAATAAACAGAAGTCTACTTCTGGAAGGTTTATTCAAAGTTTCAAGTACTTCTCAGTACTCAATCAGTTAGACTTTTTATCAATTTGAAGGGTCTTGGTAACATTACAGTCTTTTCAATAACTCATGAAATTCAGATTGATTTCTCTAAAGGTTACAGCATCCTTCTACGGAGTAAAAATTTAAAAAAATGGATAAGGTTCAAGAGGCTTATCTTAAAAACGAAGCAATCAGGAATAACTTTGTTATTCTAATCCGCGGGATGGAGATTGACCAAGAGAGCATAGCCACCCAGTGTTACGCCAAAGGACTCATCCCTAAAGTGATGCTTAATGCCAAGCCTAAGGAAATGCTGATTGCCATTCAGAGCTTTGTAGCATCTGATGGCTCTGGGTGTGGCTTTCAGGCGTTCTGCGATATCCTAGCAGACGAAACAAGCACAGCACACCTGGCACACAGCTTGCAGAAAACTTTACTACTTTTAAGAAAACGGAAGAATAAGAAAATATACAGCAAGTTCACAATTCCACTGTATTGCTACAATTTGCCGGAAAGTCGATGTGACCCAACTCCTGATACAGGGGATGATACAGGGGATGAAACAGGGGATGATACAGGGGATGAAACAGGGAATGAAACAGGGGGTGAAACAGGGGATGATAAACCAAACATGGGAAACATAGGCAGTGTCACTGATCCCAATTTTGATAGCAACAACCAAAAGAACAAAAGAGGCGAGACCATATCTATACCATCCAGTAAGAAACCCACGCCAATCTTTGTCAAACATCCAAAGAATTCTAGTATTTTTGCAGATAATAGCGGAAACAATTCTGACCACAAATGTTGCAGACACCGCATGGAAATCAACAGACTGATGCAGGAGAAAAACAACATGGAGCAGGAATTCAGACAGGTTCTCCTGAGTGAGAGGCACAAGCATCGGCATATGATGAAGCTGGTGAAATTGGAAAGAAGAGAGCATATCAGGAAGTTGAAAAATGAGATACGCCATTTGAGGGTGTGGCTGAAAGACAGTCGAGACAGGGAAAACCAACTCAATACAGAGGTTCAGTATCAGGACCTCTATTATAGAGATCAAAGGTGAAAACAGCCAGCTCCTACGAAAATTACAGGTCAGAGAATACGTACATATATATGATTATATACTTATTACATGAGTTAGAGTGTGATATGGTGATTTATTTCACTAGCAGGGTAATTAATATGCATGAGCCAGAGGGGAGTGAAAATAAAGCCTAAGAGTGAAATATCTTGCCATATCACTCTGACGAGTGTAACCAGCGTGAAAGCAAATGAAATATCTGAAATATTGTGAGTTATTTCACGGAATAAATATAATATCATATACTTAAATATAATGAGCTGATGACCAGAACCTGTTGATACTACTAAATTTTATTGCAACTGACTTTTAGCTAGGTCTATCTTTACATTGCCCTGTCCAACACAGGTTGAACAAGAGAAGCTGGCCAAGTGTCTGGAGAAGAAAGCCCGGTTAAGAGAGCAGGTGACAGACCTGAAGAGCCTTCTGACTGTGTCCCAAGATGACTGCCACAGACATTACCTGGCAGAGAGACAACTACAAGATAGAGTAGATGAGCTTGAGAACAAGGTCACTCAACTTGAAACAAAGAACAAGCCAGTCCTCGAGGCTCAGACCAGTAATGATAGTGACCTTCTTTTCCATTCCATATGTAAATCCTTCAGTCAATTTTCATGCTATTCTTCTGGGTCTTCCAGTAACTCCTCCCACTCCGCCTCCCCCCCGGATACTCCCATAGCAACAGTACCATCCACTCCTCCTAGCCCTTCTTCTTCCCCGCACTTCTCAAACCACTCCCCCAGCCACGCCCCTCACAATTTCTCCAGTTATTCACCTCGGAATACACCAGACAGTTCCCCCAATGAATCCTCCAGTAATTCAACTCACCACTTCCTCAGCCACTCCCCCAAGCCCCTCACCTGACCACTCCTCCCTATCACTACTGAACCAACCACTAACAACTATGTGTTAGTACAACAGGAACTCTTAGGGACATTATGAACATACGCATGCGCAAATTCACATATAGTATCCTTAACAGTGTACATTTCACGATACATCACACATAACTATGTACGTACGTGCACACAATTACAGCCAGCTTATAGTTGTAATCAAAACAAATGTGGTACAAATTACTAACATTGTTCTTCCCTTTCTTGTCTTGTCTTGTCTTTTTTTTTTTTTTTTTTTTTTTTTTGTAGACAAGTTCCAAATGAACCATGAATGCTATAAGAAGAGAAACACAAACGCACACAACTTGTTTGTTTTTAGGATTCTGGTTGCATATTGTACTACAAATCTCAGAGATCAGTTTTACTAAGTGTAATGATTGAACTTGCTAAGCCAATTTAATTATTTAACGCACTACAAGTGCTCTCTTTTGCTATCCTCGATTAAATTACACTGAATCACTTCATTTCTAGCAAAATGAAGAATTTATCAAGTCTAAAGCAAAAACAAACTGTACTTTAAAAAAAAGGTGAAACTTCAGTGTTTACAAACGACCTTAATTAGTCTACTACCGTTGCTCTAATCTCACACAACATCATCATTATACACAATTTAATCCTTCACCTAACGCCATATATAGAAGCAGGATGTTCATAACAAAAGAAGTGATATACCAAGTATATAAATAAATTTATATAATTATGAACAATAACTTCCTACATTACGCACGGTACCACATGCACACACATATATACACCTATATATCAAGCTAATTAGCATGGTAATGGCAAACCTACTGGAAGAATAAATAAAATACATAATTCAATACTGTGGGTAACTTAATCGTCATCGTTATTCAAATTTTTTTGTTATAAACTTACCATTATATGTAGTCTTTAGCACACCAACCCACTTCAAATTTCTCATTTAAGAATAAATTAGTCACTCAGTTACGAATTCAACCTAACACAAGCCTTATTTCTTGGACTATCTTAAATCAGTTCTACGAATTAGACAAGATGACGTCTACTGCTGAAAATGAATTCTTTCTGCCCATGGTAATTTGTCTTAGTTTACCAATTGCTGGAATTGATTCACAATCCAACTACCGGTGAGTGTTCTAGCATATTTAGCTATGAAGACAGTACATTTACATGTACCGTTTTCACTGTGCAAGCATTACTATTACCTGATTTAGATTAAGTAATAGCTAGCCTGTACAGCAGCACTGAGGGTTCACACCTTTGCTGGTTCATCGTATAGCTGTGCTGCAAAACTGAAGACTAGAAAGTCTAGAAATATTTTTTGAGAAATAGAATACATCATTTATTTCCGATTCAATTTTGAAATGCTGCCAATAAAATTATATTTTTACTCTCAGAGAAGTGTTTGCGGCCCAGTGTGGCAACCTTAAGTGGTCATGCTGCTGTCGTATGCAGGTGTCATAGTCCTGATCTATACATTAATCCCTAGAGTGTCTTGCTAGCTAAAAATGTTTTCGTGCATCTTACGTACATTAGTGCAAACTGCCACTTGCAGGAGTGCCTCTAGACTTCCCTCTGGGGCATCCACATTCGAGGACAGGCGAGCCGAGGTCCGAATGGCATTCTGTCAGGAAACATCAATGAATGGATAAATAAATGAAGTGACAATATATAGGGAAATTGACAATCAAACACCATATCCACAATATTTCATTAAAATTATTATTCTTATAACCTGTTAAAGAGTTTTAGAAAAAACAAAACAAATAAAACAAAAAACAACACATACATATCTTAAGTTCGGAATTTGGGCGTATGAATGTACTGTTGTTTATTAGGTTAAACCATAACTCTAGTTATACTTTATTACACACACACACACACACACACACACGTGTGGCCATCCTAAAGGTAGAGTTGCAGTTGACTGTTAATTGTAATTATGTGTTTATTGGTGTGTCTACGTTCTTTTTCCCGTAGTCTTCAGTCTGTGTAGTGTAGAGTGTAAGTGTGAACTGATAGAGTGCCATGTGCTCATCCACTGGGCATGCTTATACTGGTTTTTCTATTTATCTCACACTGGTGCCTAGGTTATTTACATACTGGCATTGGACAAGCCCACTTTTTCAGTTATTACTCACTTTGTGTACCACTGCACCATTCTGTGTCACCGTTTGACTTGAAATATAATAAAAAGTATCAGGAACAGATCAGTGGCCACTCAAGAGCAGTAACTCTGATGGCAGTGTACCCAACCCTTCCAAGGCCAGGAGCTTCTGTGATAGAGGGAAGTTTCCTGGGCTGACATTGTGATACTGAGGCTGGGCATTTAAAGGGACCAACTTAAAGACCCACAACAACATACATATGTACATACATACACACATACAAACACACATACATACACACACATACATACAAACATACATGCATACACACACACATACATACATACATACATATATAAATACACCTTGAACCTTGAAGGATGCCACCCAAGGGTGATGCGCCTCTGCTAAGCAGACTACACACACACACACACACTATTGGATCTTCACTCACTTCAATATCCACTATATTGCTCGTCAGAGGCTGAGAATTTCTGAAGCTGTACGTGTTCACACACTCGGAAAAAGCTTGGCACCGAATTCCACTATTAGTACTGAAGAAATAAAACACACACACACACACACATACATACATACATACCGTGTGGGTCTATATCTATCAAATATGGGGATGGTACTCAGGATTAATAGCACAAGTGGTGCAAGAAAAACTTCACGAGGTGAAGCCAGGTAGTGCCATTAATCACAATACCTCAGCTTTCCATTCTGTCATATAAGAAATCATGACCTTGTATTATACTTTCATCAAAACAACAACAGAAAATCATCCCCACTCTGACTGTCTATTATTCAATCTTATTTCAGCGGTTAATAATATTGCCCAAGAATTTTCCCGCTATATCACCTAACGGATAAAGTGCGGATAGATTGCCATGACCAATCAGATCATTACTACAATTATCCACTGTTGTGGCATCCTTAAATTAATACGTACTGAAAAATACTCAGCTACAGTGAATGTGGAATGTGTTCTTGCATGGACACACAAATGTAAAAGTAAATTCTTTTGCTGCCGCTAGGAGGTCATGTGCACCTGGCAGAGCCAGGATGCCTGTGCACTAAGCAGGCACTGTGAGCCGTGCAAGCAAAGCTCCTGGAGCCATGCTAGGAACTTGCAGGAGAACAGGCCTTTCCTCACAGTAAGTGGTGTGGGCACCCGAAGTCCCACCTGGACCATTGCTGTTTCATGAGAAAAGGCCTCAAATTTGCACCCCAGAAAATACCAGGTACCCAATCACAGCTGGGTGGACTGGTGGGAGGCAGATGGAAAATCAGATGAAAAATTGCCCAGAGTTGGGCTTGAACTCGGGACCTCACTGAGCCAAGGACACAACCACTACACCACACACACACGTGTATGTACATGTAGATATTTGTACTCACTCGTTGACTTCATAACTGTGCAATGCAAATGGGCGTATATTCTTGTCCACGAATGAGCCAAAACCCATCTGAAAGTCAGTCGATATGTTTCCCAAAGAGTTTGCTGAAATAAATAAAAAATTATAATATTACATTAAATCTTACAAAATTGAAGCACTCAATTGCAGAATTGGTAGAGAAACGAAAAATTGAAACAGCGGGAATCTCTAGAATACTATCACGTAATTATGGCCAATAATAATAATAATAATAATAATAATTGTTGGCAACCATGACAGCATGAGTTGCAGAGGTCAGGCAACCCCTGATTTAAGACTCTTTTTACAAACAGAACTTGTTAATTTGCTGGTCCACTATGCAAGGTTAAAATCTTAGACAGTGCTTGCAGCAACTAGCATTTTAGGAAGAGGCCTGGGATTTACGACCTCGGACCTACGACTTAGAAGCCCTGCAAGCGCTATCAATAATAATAATAATAATAATAATAATAATAATATAATAAAAATATCACTTCACCATCTTTCTCAGCCCTATTTTACTCACTAGATGCATTCTCTCTCTTTCACAGGCTTTTTAACAGAATTAAAAGAAATGTTTAGCTGTCACCAGGAATCAAACCCAGGACTGCTTACTTAAGGCACAAGCACTCGGCTACGACAACCAGCCAATGAACAAACGCTTCAATTCTGTGTTATACTGTTAAGGGGTACTGCTATGCTACAGTCTCACTCTCAACAGACCAACGGAACTTACAATACAATCTAATGAGTTAAAAAAAAAGTGAGAAAGAAATTGTGAAGAGATAAATTCGCAAGAGTAAAAAAAAAAATTCCACAGATAAAAAAAACTTTGAAAAATAATTCCTTTGTAGAAATCCACCAATCCCTGGTCAAAAGTGAGTGGGGAGAGAGGTTGAAAGAAGGCAGGCCTGTGATTGCATCTTATTAGCAACTCACCTATCTGGGTCAAGTCCCGCTGCAGGACAGTGAGAATGGACGCCAGAGAACTGGACAAGTCCAGCAGAATGTACACATCCAGGGGAGAATTACGCAGCGACACAAAAGTCATGTTGAACTTCTCTGCCATTTCTAATCGCATAAAAGGAAGGTATATGATAATATGCAAGAATGTACATGTATATGTGAGATTTATGTGTAGGTATGTATGTGTGAATGCATGTATAATTTACAAGAGTGCATATTTTTGTTATTCCAAAAAGAATAAATTGGAAACTAAAAGAAAGGCATGATATGCATGAAAGTTGCTTTCTCTAAAATTTAAATCTACACATGCACACACACACACACACAAACTTCATGGTATAGGCATGGCTAGCCAGCAATCAAAAGGTTATGTATAGACTAACTTCAGGAAAGAAAAGCACTGAATGGTTGTGGTAAGGGGTCGTCACAATTACATACCACACTTGTTGTATGAATTAGGCAGCATTGAACTATGTACATAGCTGAACATAGCCTGACTACTGGATTGTCTTACGTGCTCTGAGATTGAGAGTGATGTTTTGAGGAGAAACTTGAATGGACTCAAACGAAGCTTCAGTGCTGAGTGGCTCCTGCAACCACAAAAATCAAAACTTTAAAAAAATAAAAAAATAAATAAAAAAATTAAAAAAATAAAAAAAAATAAAAAAAAAGATTTTCTACTGGTTCAGGTTTTTATGCTAGAAAACTTTATGACATTCACTTGTGATACGAATTTAAGTTGGTGAATACATATAAAACTAGCAAGTTTTTTCCCCTCAATATTTGGTAAGAGGTCATCAATGACTCACACTCTTGATGACGTCAATAGACGGTCGGGGGTTCTCCATGGTGACGTTTCCAGCACAGACACGCTCCTTTGCAAAGTTACACCGCGGGTTCATCAGCAAGATAGTGTCATTCTAGAAGTATCAAATAAGCAAAAATAATAAGCGAGTTTCTATGGTCAAAATAGATACAAATATACACATGCACGCACACACACACACACACACACACACACATACTAATCTCCAAGCCTTTATCTTTACAGAACATTGAGGAAGGCAACGATTAGATATCCTCCATGCTAACACGTACAGTATTCTACTAGAGTCTGAGTGGTGGTGTCAATTAAAGAAACCTTGTGACATTGCTGTGGTCCATTGGGCAGGTTAATGGCTGCCTGTGTTTACGTATGAAGGCTGTTATTCTAACCACCCGGTATTTGCTTTGTTCTAATAGTCAATTTGTCCTGTTTTGACACTGCAGTTAAAGTCGTTTGTTTAGGCTGAATACCTCTAGTAGTAGTTGGTTATCTTTGGTAAGAAAAGTATCTTAACGAGTTTCCCTTTGGCTCCATTTTGTAATATTTTACTACTGTTCATTTCATACATACAAGTTACAGATTCAATGCTGCAAAGCAAGCTTTAAATTATATGAATTAAAATATGACTATTTATAATTTTCAAAAAAAAAGAAGAAAAAAAAAAGATGTATTATTATTAATGTTGTTGTTATTATTAGCATTGCTATTGTTATTATTGTTTATTACTATTACATAGTTTATGCTATTGAAGACTGATCCCAATACACACACACACACACACACACACACGGACAAGGGCCCAGTAGTAAGTTGCGGTTGGTAAAGAATGTGTGAGGTGAGGGAGGAACTTAGTGTTGTGGTGCTCCTAGTTTAATTAGGTCACACTGATGTGGTCATTAGAAGATAACGCAGGAGGAAGATAACGAACTAGTACAGAAGGATATGACTTGCATGTATACATGCACATGTGTGTATATATGTAATACACACATGTGTGTATGTATGTAATACACACATGTGTGTGTGTGCAATGTATCCTATTTTGCCTGCAGGTGTGTGTGTGTGTGTGTGTGTGCAGGTGATATGAGTAAAATTTAGTCTGTAATAGCTGACCTGTTACCAATCTGACACACGCACACACACACATACATCAAGTATATCATTGTTACAATAATACCAAATCAACACTACGTACCCCACCCACACAACTAACTCTTATCTCAAATTTGTAAACTGATGCCATAGAGAAGTATGTCAGTGTGTGTGTGTATGTGTGTGTGTGTGTGCGTGACCTGCAGTTATCAATTTTGCACCATTCGTATGAACACACGAAGTTTTCTAACAGTTCATATTTATTGTGTATGAAGACCCGTTAGCCCCGCCTTCTAATCCAGCAACACATGAGTGACTAGTCTCAACTGATGGTGAGGTAAAGACACCGCTGTGACTGTATCTCACATCACAACACGGCAACTGGAGAGACGTGGCCTGTCACCACACTAATCAATACTGGGGGTGTTTAAAACTTCAGGGATTCGGTTTAAAGATACAAGACACCAAAGACATTAATATCAAACGACATGAGTGTGGTTATTCTTATTGAGCTATACAGAGAAAGAGGAAGAAAGAGAGAGAGAAAAAAAAAAGAGAAAAAAAAAAAAAAAAAGGCTCACTTGAGTGGGCATTGCTATTAAAATGATGACCATGCATTCTGTACTTGTTACTGTCGTGGAGTCTACAGTCAGTGCCCTGCAACTTTGAGCTTCCTTACAACTTCCTGATTATTAGATATTTTCAAGGAAAGAATAAACATCAACAAGCAGCTATAATTATTCTATGGATTCAAGTACAGCACGCCCCGCCCCCATGATCTCTACTAACACACATCACGCCCCGCCCCCATGATCTCTACTAGCACACATCATGCCCCGCCCCCATGATCTCTACTAGGACACATCACGCCCCGCCCCCATGATCTCCCCTAGCACACATCACGCCCCGCCCCCATGATATCCCCTAACACACATTACGCCCCGCCCCCTTGCTCTCCCCCTCATATCATTCCAATTATAGCATTCCTGATTACTCTACGGCTTAAAATGTTTACTGGGTGTAGTCCTAAAATATTTTAATATGTAAATAGAAAAAGCTGAAGTATTAAAATGCATACGTCTGGTCAGTACTGTAAGTTTGTGTGGATGTTGAGACAGGGCAGAGCTTCATGCTGAGAGTCAAGTCACATGCACCAGAAGTGTTGTCATGTAGAGCACATCCCTAGCAACTTGCATGTACGTATGTAAGCATCATACATGTAATATGCATAGCCATGGGCGTGTTCATCCAGGGCATGGACAGGATGGCATGTTCATCCAGGGCATGGACAGGATGGCATGTTCATTCAGGGCATGGACAGGATGGTGATAATTCTCGAGGCACTGTACCTTACAAAAGCTGCTAGTGTCTGAGCAATGATCTTCACTTCATTCATTAGGTTTCTTTCAGACGGAGGGGGGGGGGGGGGGGGGGGGGGGGGGAGAGAGAAAATGGGTAATAGGGGAGGAACTGCTTTATCGTATCACCAAATCAAGGTGCCCAAGAAACAATTTCCCTTTTGCCAGCAATTCCTATGCTATAATGCACTGAGCACTAAGGTCTTTCTAAATAATATCGCATATCAGCAATAATATCTGTATACTGGAATGGAACAGACTATTAAACATACTTCATTCCATCTAATGTGGTATGGAACAGAAATGAGAATGACAAAAAAAAATATATGTATACGTGTATATACATGTATGGACGCAAATTCAGTACAAACTTAAATGCCATCCGTTATCTGTGAATATACTTCAACATATTCCAACGAACTCTTCAGTGTATACACACAAGCTCCAGTATTGGGCACTTGAACCTAATCATGAAAATGAATTGTTTTTTTAACAATGTTCCTAATTATTTCCATAGCAACACTCGCAAACCACTCCAAGACAATGAAGTAGCTGAGTTGCCATCTAAACTGGAAACTGAAAGTTGTAATTCTGGCAAGACTACGGTGAAGGAGTTATATCTGTCACTTCTGACTTCAAAGAAATGTAAATTACATAAATGTAATGTATATGTTGATAAAACGCGTTTTTTTTAATCACTATCATAGCAACAAAAATTAGATACACAGATATTTTGAGATCTTAGATTTCATGGATATTGCAGAAAGTGAAAGTAAATATTTCGTCAGTTGCCACTATAAGGAAAGTTGAATGCCGTGACGTGTGGCACAGTGATAAAAGGCTGACTCTCACTGTGGTGATATATGCAACAAAAAAAGTGTTGAAACTTTGCATTTCAAGGTATAAAATATCCCAGCTTTAGCAGATTATATAAATAATTCAGTACTATTCTCTACACAAAACAAATACTGTCGTAGCAATATATCCTTTTTTTTTTTTTACAAACCATCTAGTTAGGAATTTAGTCCGGAATTAAGCAGACTGCTGAGAGACTGAAGAGGATGACATTGCTGGCCAACACTCATTGAGATGTTTCTTTTCTTTTCGGAGAAAATGTTTCATTTACTGTGTTTATGTGCAGTGACAAGCAAGTCTTTGGCATGACTGCCAGAAAATGAGCCAAATCCAGGAACTACGTAGCTAACTGACTGACTGACTCACTCACTCACTGCATCCACGAGGCCACAATGTAGGAACTAACATCATTTACATATACGGACAAGACAGTGACATAAAAAAGAATTTTATGAAAATATAAGTATTTTAATTTAATTATTTTTGCAGTTATTATTATGATTCAGTCATTCTCGGCTGAAATATAATTATAATAATAGCAAATTTTCTCGTTTCAACAGCCAATATTGTTAATTAAAACTTAACCCGACGTTTCGACTTCTAGCTGGAGGACGTCGGCAAGAAGTCGAAACGTCAGATAGTTTTAATTAACAATATTGGCTGTTGAAAATTTGCTCATATAATAATTATTATTATTACTATTGTTGTTGTTGTTGTTGTTGTTATTGTTGTCATCATCATTGTGTTGTTTTGTTGCTATCGGCAATGTTTCGTAAAGATTCAAACTCCTTGAAGTCACAGATGAAGGCTCCAAGGAGTCGAAACATTTGAATCATCATGGCAGTGACTATGTACTTCTCAATGTTGCTGGGGTTAAGTCATTGCTGCTCACTGCTGCTGCCAATACATTGCTAATTTTGCCGCATCACAAGGTGAGCAAACAACATAACCAGTGATGTTACATGTATGTAAGCGTACATATATAGACACATAACATGAATCAAATCTGCCCAATCATACGAGTAACTATGTACGCAATCTCTCACACCCACCCATCCCATAATTTAAGTACATATTTCATAACGATAAAAATACGTCCTCCTGGATCAACATTGATACATACAGCTGTATAAATGTTGGGGAAAATGATGTAATCTCTAGACAATCCGCCAATATGGGAGTGGGGGGGGGGGGGGGGGGGGGATCCTCTGTCATACCATCTCAAGCCTTAAATGTACATGTACATGGTGTAAAGATGCCTGGAGCTACATTTCAACGCCAGTAAAGGGCCTGAGGTCATACCCATCCACACACTCTCTCGCTCCTCCCCCCCCCCCCCCCCCCTTCTCTTGTATGCAACAGGAGGTTAAAGGTACAGACGACATGACCTACATACTTCAGAGGGACACAACCACAGAGACAAATTATTATGGAACTTCAAACAAATACAAAAATGGCAGGAATGCAGCCTATAGCAGTGGCTGGGAGTATAGGAGGGGAAAATACCGTTTTCTGACAAAAAATATATCACTAGCATAAAACAGCAGTATATTTAGGGAAAGGATCACCACTGTAGTGGGGATATGTCAAACAATGGTACTATGAAATAGACAGATACACATACGTCCGTATGTACGTATATGAACATATAACTCTTGACTTGCAGAAGCTTTGGAAATTCTGATTTAGTTTGTGACTGCAAACTGCTCTGTGTAAATATGTATGAAAAGCTGAGTATGAAAACTGCACGACACATTATTGTACGTCTGTGTGTACATATGTGTGTGCATGTGTGACTGTATGTGTGTGTGTGTGCACACATCGGAAAATAAAAAAACTAAGCACACCTCCTAATTGACCAATCAAACCTCAACCGTCCCGCACACACTCCCACCACAATTTGTGTGCATTACGACTTACCAATGAAATACAAACACTATACATACTTCATGAATGTAGCCATGACAACCGCCCCCACACAAGTGGCAGCTCGTTCTACTTCTTGCAAGAAAATTCAGCATATTAGATTGCCCACAATTTTAAAAAATTCTTTATTTATTTTTATTCAACTTAAAACTTGTTCTGGCACATCCTATAGCACTGCCAGACTAGGAGCTGGACATGGCAGGATCCATGCATGCATACGCACACGTATATATGTATGCACATCATATCATGGAGAATTAACACGCATGTGTGTGCACACACAAACACATGGTTATGTGCACATGTGTGTATGTGTGCGTGCATGCATTTGTTTGTCTGTGTGTGTGTGTGCTTATGTATGTGTGTGTGTGCGTGTGATGCGTACTGTCAGTGTGGCTACAATATGGGGAAACTCACATGCATCATTTCATATACAGCCCCACCCATTGTTAATCACCGGGAGGGGCCCCCATCAATCATGCACTTGTGCACACTTGAATAACAACACCGCAGCATGTAGAGTGTGTATGTGTGTGTGTGTGTGTGTGATATTCAGTGACTTGCAAACAACTTCTCAACTTCAGTCACAGAATTTACAAACTAATCAGAAATGACAAAGGATTTCTAAAACAGGACAAAACCTTTGACGTAAGCACACACACACACAGACAAACACACACATTGAATTAACTCACCGGAACATAGGGGCACCACGAGCATAAGTGGGACGTACCAATGCACACGTCACATGACACCTGAGAACTTTTCAGTGAGCAGATGTTTTCTTGACCTTCAAAGTAATAAGGAGAGTTGAGAGTAAAGAGAACAATACAGAACATATCCATGTATGTATGTATGGATGTATGTATGTATGGATGTATGTATGTATGGATGTATGTATGTATGGATGTATGTATGGATGGATGTGTGTATGTATGTATGTATGTATGTATGGATGGATGTATGTATGGATGGATGTGTGTATGTATGTATGTATGTATGTATGTATGTACATGTAAAACCACATGAACAAGTGGGCACTTTCAAACAATAATGTGTTTTGCCAAATAGACCTTACATACTATCCACCGCATAAATAACACCTTGCCCCCCCTCCCCCAATATATTTTATATACACCCACACATGATACAGGTGTTGTGTTATGTGTGTGTGTGTGTGTGTGTACGTACTCAGACTCTATATAAGTAGCACCGATGTGTATGTATGTAGTTCTTATGTAGGCCTCTATGTAGTATTTTATGGTAAAAGAAATCTTGTATATACATAATTGGGTACAGTAGTTCCAGACTAATACCAAATATAAACATTTGTTAATAAACAAACACATCTCTGCTCTGTCCAAACTCATCCACCACAAGGGCTCAGCTCTCTTACTGTGTCTTTAAGTATTGTATTGTATGTATGTGTGCATGTACAATGTATGTGTGTATGTATGTATGTATGCAAGTATGTATGTATGTATATATATTTGCAAGTATGTATGTATGTATGTATGTATATATGTATGCAAGTATGTATGTATGTATGTATATATGTATGCAAGTATGTATGTATGTATGTATATATGTATGTATACATGTATATATGTAATGTATGTATATATGTATGTATGTATATATGTATGTATGTATATATGTATGTATGTATACATGTATATATGTAATGTATGTATATATGTATGTATGTATGTATACATGTATATATGTAATGTATGTATATATGTATGTATGTATGTATATATGTATGTATGTATGTATTCGAAAGTATTTTATATTTAGAAAATAAGACAGACGAACTTGGTCAAGCATTGTAATTGTGCTCAAACGTTTTAGTCTTGACTTTAACACTTGACAGTAATTAATCCTGGTGTGCACACATACACACACACTCCTAGGGGAATATCTTATTAGACTAATTACAAACATGTCTATAATTTTAATTTTTTCCCCGCAGTTACAAGTCATAACAGGTAAGTTACTTGTAAACGGACTGTTTCTGGCTCGTATAGTTAAGACATTACAGGGTAGCACTTGGCACTCTGGACTAGTCATTGATACAAACACACACACTCACGCACACACACGCACACGTCCAAGTCTATAACACAGTCTCCATTACCTGCCATGCTTCCTGTACTCGAACGTCACAGAGATAACTCTAACAATTAAAGAATGATCCTGCAGCTATGAGAAGAATTTCCGGAGAAACAGAAATATAATATCCTTTCCATTCTCCCCTCACCATGAGAGAGATGAGTCTCCTCAAGAAGGAAAAAGGCGAAAACACCATTCTCCCCCCCCCCCCCCCCCCCCCCCCCCCTCCCCCAACCTCCACTCACACACAGACACAACGCATTCAGTACATTACGTATTCTAAGACTTGCAATATTACAATTGGCTACTTTCTACTTTAAGCATTGAAGAATGAGACTCTCCAACTGTTAAGTACAGTAATTAGCTGGCCACGCCCCCTGGAATAAAACCTGATTAGGGCCAATCGTCACACCTCAGGACTTAATGTTCCCGGATGTATAAAATAATGCGAGAGATACAATATTCTATTCTTATACAGCCACAACTAACCAATGAATATTAGTACATCGCCAAAAAGTGTTTGGACGAATAGAAGTACACAGTCAGGAAAGGTGAGCATGTTGGGATTGTACATACATGGCAGTATACGAGGAGGGACTGAAGAAATGGTAAAGGGTCATGAACACAAAAATTACTACTGACAGTATGTAATAGTGCCACGCCTATCAGATTACATTAACAAGCTTGCACAAGACCTTTATAGTTTCTGTTGTAGTAAAACCCATTAATTTCCCCTTCACGCCGGATAGGAAGTCAACCTTGCACATGCTCGTAAAAGAGCAATCAGTAAATATTCATAGATACGATACGTTTTCACCGGGCGGACCAGAGTTGAAGTATATTAAGAAACTCTCCCGTATTTAGTTTTTCTCTGAGTGGTATATACACACTTTAAATGCACGTGCTCCCAAGTGAGCTTCTCGACGAATGCACTTTGCTTAAATCTGCGACCATTAGTGCATGAACATATAAACATAATAATAATGAAGCAAAGTGTACGAAATAACAAGCAGGAAGAGCCCCAAGGACTGAAATGACTTTCAACTGTTCCATTACTATCTCCTGATATCTATGTGATTCAACTATAGCTCCTAGTGCAATGTTGTTCTTGTGACCTGACATTATACGTATATATATACAGGATGTAACCAACACTATGTCTATGGTTAGTACAGCTTTTATAATCAGCTTAATCTGTTATTGTAGCATCAAAATTGTGGCACCAATCTCACACCTACATTGCACATTTTCTAAATCATCTCTACACCACACTGGTAAATAGTTCAATTGGCTAATAAATTAAAGTGTTTCAGATCAATTGATCAGGAATAAAACTCCCTGTAATATAAGAACTACCTGTAATTAAGAAAGAACTTCCATGTATTTAAAAAAAATCTTCTTGGAGAAAGCATGTAGGTTGATGTTCACGTAACAACTTTGTTAAACTGCACGAAAACTCTTGAGCCTACATTGACACTCTGTAAACAACTATATTCGTGGCAATATTTGGAAGTCATTTCACTGGTGCTTTTTGTGATCGTAAGGAAAAATGTGTTTTAAGACGCTCACTTAATGACTTATTTTGAGCTGTTCCTCTAAATATTGATAAGCTGAACTCATGCTCCATATGTGATACTTATGCGCACACACACTTTCATGCACATGCAAGCAACATGCACACCCACGTGCTCACACTTTCATGCACATGCAATCAACATGTGCTTCCACAATGCAGGAATAGAATTAACATGAACGAATGCTAACTTAATGTAACAATCTGATACCCAGAGTGGAGAAAAGTTGGTGGAGAATTATATATACATATTTATGGTCTTTACACCAAGTGGGGATGTCTACCTGACCTGTCTGGTCAATCTACAGGAAACTCTATAGTTGAACAACTTAACAACATTCCTCGAGTTCTTTGGCAATAGAAATATTTTCAGTGCTCACCCGTACTCGGTATTAAATATCATTCCACCATAGGCAGAGCTTGCCTTCTTATGAAAGGCTGTTTTAGATCAAGACTTAACAATACTGCTGTTACTGATGCAATGCAATTGTTTTTACCAATTGCGAGAAATTTATGGAGTGTTAAATGATACCAAATGTCTTTTACTGGCAGTAGCATTCCGATTGCATGCATGATAAATGTTCCTCATCTTTGCTTAATAAAACAGTAGTAATAATAATAATAATAATAATAATAAATAATACGTTAAGTAAACAAAAATTTCCCAACCGTACCAAATTCATTATCACCTGTTTCCACGGATCATTTAGTAATCAAAACGAGACCTCTTCGTCACATATGTATAGTATGGTAAAGGGTCATAATACCATACATCAAACATTTTAAAAAGTTTCAAGCCAGTGCTGTTTCTTGTCAGTCAAGATACAATCAACAAGCACACTAGGGTCATGACCTCGGGCATCCTAAGGCAGTGAAGTATGCAAAACATCCTCCAGTAAAACTTAACATAGCAGCCAGCATAGAAAGCCATGCTGCAGGCACTATTACATTTACACTGCATGGACTACGGCTACATCTTCCTGCATACAACAGAATGTGAAGTTAAATGTATTATAGTTCCAACTGTTACTTTATAAGAAATTCACCCTGGGTCTGTAAACACTGCTTGTGGATAGCATACAGCTATAAATGACAACTTGTGTTCCATAATACATGGATTATACTCAGCTGAAGGTCTTCGCAGTCAATTGTACTTAAAATGTAGCGAACATACTTGCTGAGGCTTTGCTTACTGCTCTGGTCAACTAAAATACACGCCATTAGAGAAATTATAGTCATGACATACGAACTGCACACAGCGAAGAGTCTCGCCCACCTTTCCCAGGATAAGAAAAAGAAAAAAAAAACCCGCCTCTTCTCTGTCGGACACGTTACTTACAGCACTACTGCTTACAACCCTAATGAACGCTTACCTGCGCAAAGCCCTATCAAGGACAGTCCGAGAAAGAGAACTATAGCCTCCATTACAGTCTAACCTCCTTCCTAGTTTACTTTAACGTCATAGAATAAGAACATCACATTATACCAAAGTTTACGTATCCCAGTGAACAAACCAAGAATTTCCACATAAAGTGCACTATAATACACTGGTGATTATGAAATGCAGCGACGGTGTGGGCGTAATGATATTCATGAGGTGTTAATTGATGCAGGTGGTAGAGTAAATGTCAATTAGTAGTAGTTTGGCGGGCCTTTTGGAGCGCCCCCGTACTCCAGTAGTGACAGCGGCTGCCCGATAGCTTGAGAGGGCCAGTTGGAAGTGGAGTGCCAACAGAGCTTCTATACAAGTCCCAATTGCTCCTAGGAAATAGATTAGTATTAGTTTAGAATTTATTTGTAAACATAACTGTGAATTGTATTCATCCAATGTTCATCTACCATTAAAGTTGGTAAATAGCGACTAATTATACTCTCACAATTAGTGTGCACATGTGTGCGTACCAAGTAAAGAATTCCACTCTTGTAAATCCCACAATAAAAAAAATATTGGCATTCCAATGTCACAGTTACTCTGCAGAAGTTGTGTCTTCAAACACACTATGTAAAATCACTCATGACTGGACTATGAAAATCAACATCTGATATTTCCCCTCTGGTTGGTCTTTACAAATGGAAGACAGTTTCCATGGCACACATTCCAACACAGTGATTACAATATCATCATCCATCAGTTTCCTTACGTTGATTTAGTTGTTTTTAACAAAATAATAAGATAACACTAATCTGCTAACTGAACAAAGTGCAACACGGATGTAAAAGGAAATGACACTTCCTAAAAAAGATACGCAATTGTTGACAGAATGTATGATTAGAGATAGGGCGAGATGGCAACAATAACACACACACACACACACACACACTCAATGCTCATGTGTGTGTACAGTCTGGAAAATTTAACTAATGTGTTATCACCAATGAGATAAATTAACAAGCAAAATAAAAAATAAACAATGATAACAACAAATCAATGACAAAAAACATTTAAAACAAAAAACAACAACAACATCGTAAACAACAATTAAGAGGCTGCAAATATAACTTATAGAGCTAGAATTGCTGCTCAAGTCGCAGGCAACAAGATGGACAATAGCGCAGATGCTGCTATAAGACTAATAGACCGCTGACTTCAAATACTATTACAATTACTTCTCAGATCACTGAAGAAGATTCAAGAACAGAACAAATTAAAATGTTTAGTATTTAAAATGTGTCAATGTCATACTAACTACAACTCTGCAAAGTAGGGTTCGTTGCTTGAATTTTTTTATTGTAAGATAAACTATGACGTAGAAAGTATTAAATTCCTAACACAACTAAAACGAAAGGGGCAAGTCAATTATTAATAGGTACTGCAGGAATATACATAGTCAAGCTCTGGCAGAAATTCTACGATTAATTGTATAGTGCGGACAGAAACTTGAATATTGATTGCCAGTCAATTTGTGGTTGTTCTGTCTCGAATTCACTTATTTGTGCTAAATTTTCCAAACTTTTTAGCTATGATGGTAAAAAAGAACATGTAAATGTTGACTTTAAAAGTCAATGGTTATCACAAATAGATCATCTACTCCGTTCATTACGTTTAACTGTCAAAACATTTTAAAAAGAACAAATTATAAGTTTGGATAGACCGACAATATTTATAAAAGTGCTTGAAACTGGACGCAAATATATCTGTTGACAGATTTCTCCATTTTTGCTGACTCAAGCATGGTCATATACGTAAGGTACGGTCCAGATGTCTCACTCGCCACAGGGTTCACTGTAGTTCATACATACATCATCTTCAGCCATTTTTATGAACCACAAATCCAATATATTCTTTACAATCTGACATGTTTTGCTACTTCTACCCCAACAGACTCTGTGTATGCGTCTTGAGTAGACGTACGTGTGTTTGTTTGATAGAAAATCTTGATAACAATAACAAAAAATATATAATTCTAGAGGAACATACAGTCAAGATACATTGAACCCGTTTGCATTTTTGCTCCTTTTTTATTTTTTGTTAACACTCTTAGTTTTTGTTTTTTTATATTCTATATCGTAGAGTATGTCACACACCTGTCACATTCATACATACATTCATACATACATACCTACATTCATACATACATTCATACAGGCACAGCTAATGCCCTTGCACATACGCCCACACAGCTCTGCCTAACAGGACGTATCAGATTTAAAGACAAAGTAACTCTACGAGACTTTGTTGGTCTTCTCTGCCAGAATAACCACAAAGTGAGAATAACAGAGAGGATGAAGGGGTTCCTTATAGCAACTTCTTTAGCAAGCTGCTGATTCACTACTTCTCAAACGTAAGAGTGAAGGTCAAGTATGCATAGGGTTTCAAGAGAGCATTTACCATCAATAGTTCACAGGTTCGTGAAACCTGACCACACCCACTCCCATTAATCTAGCAAAAAATATCTAGCTCTACATCAATGCTATAAGATAAAAATTTTCACTCCTCCTACCAACCCCGCCCACCCTACACGCCTCTATTCCACCCACTCATTCAGCCAAATTCATGAAGCCTTGAAACTATGTATGTAAATAATTTTCCCAACTTATATTCAAAACTAAACCCTTTCACACAACTGGTTTTCAGTTGTATAAAGTACAAGTCACGTCAAATATTCTGTAAAGACTGCAGTATCCACTGCAAGTCATGGTTCAGATATTTGCTCTGTGCATGTTAAAATGCCGCACTCTCGGCTCCTCCCATTCAAACACGCTGCAACAACAAGAAACACACTTTATGGGGAACTGAATGTTTTCGCTAATATACTAATGTCACTCCGCCATTGGTCCACAGTGCAAACATTGCGTGGGCGGGGGACTTAAGAGTAGGAGCACACTCGTTCCCATATGTAAACACACACACACACACACACATACGTACACAAAGAGTAATAAGCAATTTGGACGTCCTAATTGCTTGAGAGACTTAATGAAGATATTGTTAGCTTTCTGTGCTAAAAAAACCCGCAAAGAGAGTAAACTAAAATGGAAGGTTCTGAAGAGTTGAAGTTTGTGAGGTTTTTAAGTGCAGTTTCATAGTATCCATAACAAAATGACAGTACGGTACTTTACCTGTAATTAAAACTGCTAATATATACGTTCAATTTGTATACAGACGAGTATAAACATGTATTTAATACTTCCACAAATCACAAGGAACTCTTTCTTATAGTGAAGCCAATCCTGAAAGTGGGCGTGGTTCTTAAATCACTTTTTACAAGTAGTAATACATCAGTAATTAGGAGCTATCACTAACCAAATTTAGATCCTTAGTGACCACATCAAATGTCTGGACCACCAACAGGATTCTCAAATACATATTTGTCACTCCGACACGTTTGTGTACCTTGAACTATTCACACCACTGCCACGCCCCAGGAGCAGCGCCACCCTGCTGAGAGGCCACACAATACAATATGAACAACCCTTCATTGGTAACTGATCGTAAAAGACTTTGCCCAACAAAGACAACCACCACACGCACACACACACACACAAACTTCCTTGTGTGTGTGGAGTCTAATGCTATCTTACTCCCTCCCTTCCTTGGCTTGTACTATTTAACCAGCCCCTTGCAGCTGTTGTTTAAGGAGGTGTATTGAAAATGAAATGTATCTTATCTTCCATGTTTAACATGTACGTACTTGGTGAACAAGCAAAGCCAAGCCAATGTTTCTATTGTATCTAGAGTACATACCACACAGGACACTCCTTACCAGAAAAATATATAATTTAGTAGTCATTTTTAATAATTGTGAGCTAGCCATTTATGTATGTATGTATGTGTGTGTGTATGTATGTATGTGTGTGTGTATGTATGTATGTGTGTGTGTGTATGTACCTAATTGCCTGTAGCCCCGGGTTATGAAGACCTTGCTGGTAAAAGTATCGATACAGTTCTAGTGGGTCTTGCACTGAATCTGCATCCATAGACTCCTCCTCCTTGATGATGTCATCAGCCAAACCCACACTAGGTTTCTCTGAATAAAAAAAAAGTTTTAATACAAATGTTGTTGTTGTTATTATTTTTTTTTTGCAAAGCAAGTATTGTACATTCAAACATTCATGCAGCAATTCATAAATGGATTAACCAAAAGATCAAAACATTCATCAAGTCTTATTTAGTGCATTTTAACAGTGAAAGTTGCGAGCAATTAGAGTTTCTAGAACAGCATCCTTCACCCACCACCCGTATAAATATTCAGATATTATTAGACAGCTATACCAGAGCATTCAGATGCAACCATAGAAATATAGTTTTGTTATTAAGTATGTACATCAAATCAAACCTTATGTAGTAATATATGAGTACGGATGCTTCGTTTGTGGTGAGGTAAGGGAGGGGAAGTTCAAGTGTTTCTTCCCTTCTTTATCAAATACTCACTGTATTAAACACTGATACATATGGCAAGCCCTACTCCTCCCACCCAAGAAATTAGTTCATCACTCCTAAATCGCCAAATACAACAGCCAAAACAAACACACAAACACACACATACACACACAAACACACATACACACACAAACACCTTTCTTCCTCTCCATCTTATCTTTGACTTCTTGTTCTATGATCACCCTGAGGGCGTGGTCTTCCTTCTGGTACACGCCCGCCCGCCTGTTCAGCAGCTCCAACAGAGTCCCCCGAGTATTTTCAAACTTTTCATCTGCCTCGATAGGCGGCCCGTCACCTACACACACACACACACACGCACACACACACACACGCACACACACACACACACACACATGCACACACACACACACGCACGCAACATGCATGCACATACGTACATAGTTCAATTACTAAAATAGTATTTTTAAAGTATTGTCTTTTATCTCAATAATTTATCAAGGAGCTAAAAAATATCGGCAGATCAATTTTCTAGTTTTAATAATTCAATTTAAGATTTCCGTCAGGGAAGCAACGAGGAAATAGAGCAGGCATTTATCTATCAGGAAGTTCACGACAAAGAGAAGCAGAGCCTCCAAATACTAATTTTAAAAAATATTAAAGTCCATGAATTGGTAAAAAATTATTATTTTTTTTAAATTTGTGTGCTATAAGTAGGCTGGTCTTGGGCTCAATCTACAGTCAGTCTCCTTTGAATTTTTGTATCGTTAAATCCCATGAAAGAGAGAGAATACATGTACATAAGTATAAAATATATTATTACATGTATGTCTGCAATTTCTTTTACTTATTAGATGTATTCTCTAAGGCTGAGAAAGAAATTGTGGAAGTGATAAATTAGCAGAGTAAAAACTTTCCACGGATAAAAAGAATCTTTGAAAAAAGAGAATTTTTGCTGGTCTGTTGAGAGTGAGACTGTAGCATAGCAGTACCCCTTAGTATAAATACAGAATTGGAGTGTTTGTTAGCCGGCTGGTTGTCGTAGCTCAGTGGCAGAGCGCTTGTGCGTTAAGCAAGCGGTCCTGGGTTCAATTAGCAACCAAATGTTTTAAATTCTTTATTGTTAAAAAAAAAAAAGCCTGTGAAAGAGAGACATTACATGTATGTTTACATAATATAAAGTAGTGTTTCAAAAAGTCCTTATAACTCCACAACTATCAATCTAAACTATCAATTGAGATAAGAGACAGAATTAAATATAACAATGTCCAGAGTCAGAACAGCTGGAGATATGTACATAGCTGCTCAACTCCAACCTAACCAGCTTATTAAAACACTGGCTCTTCGATCCCATATGCCTTATTATGTAGCTTACTGCCCTTCCTTCATTCCGCCAGTATCTTATCTTCCTCCCCAAACCCAATATGTAAACTCCTCCCTCTGTCACAATTACAAGTATATAATATTAGCAAACAATTCTTCACCTAATTCCATCCCTGTCACGCTCCTCTCTCCTTCCCTGTCACGCTCCTCTCTCCTTCCCCACTCCCCGCCCCAAACTCCACCCCCAGTCTACCCCATCTCACTCTCTCTCTCATCTTGTCCTTGCTCACCTTTCCTCTTGCTGGCTTCTCTCCTCTCTTCCCTGAGCTCACTGAGAGCCTTCACCAAACACACCATCTCCTCCACCTCACTCGTCTTCCTCTTCACTTCCCCCAACACTTCCGCCACTGACGCCCGCACATCCTTCTCCTGAAATATGCACACACATACTTACATATGTAAATAAACCGGCAACTATATAACATCTGAGTAAAGAAAGCAGCTGTTTGTTAATTGTGTATGTTTTCAATAAATCATTAATAAATCATTAATACAAAATAGTCCATTAGACTGTCTGTATATTTACGTGTTTTCTCATCTCAACATTGAAGTTACCATCTACTGCAGAGTTTCTAGGATTTTTCGCTAGGGTGGGAGACACTGTGTGTACTAAGCCACACCCATTTTAACCCAGACTACTTTGATGCACATGTCTATTTGATAGCATATACTTCACACTGATCAGTGTTTGATACATTCATACATGATTGTAATAATATCTACTGCACATAGAATTCAATTGTAAATGTACTATAAACTTTAAAAAATATATATATATACATGTGACAGTACTTGGGGAAGGGACCAATTGCGTTAAAAATTGAAAAATGAGTTATTCATACCACTGTGTAGAGCACTTCTTATGGAGTATTTTGATACCAAGTTTATAGGCAGGCGCTGCTTGGTTCACTAAATATACGAGCGGCAATCTAACCAACTTGAGCACAGTTATTTCGACAAAACTGCAATTAAAACTTCTTATTCAATTTCTGGCGGAGTTAACGTTGAATTCCGTAATCTAACCGGAAGTCCGTGTTACGGCTTACGTAAGACTTTTATTTGTGCTTGGAAAATGGCGGTGCTCAGCTGAACGGCAGTAAGTTATAGTTGGGGCCACTTACTTCGTTTATGGGGGAGGCCCTACTCAGTTCAAACCCTATGTTATGTAAGGGTACTATACAGGTATGGCTTTAAGTAGCACTAGATGAGTATAGACATAGTTTTGGAGGCTGTTTTGTGCTTCTTTTTGTTGTTTTTTCCGGTTTCCAACAGTTTGATAGTTACAGTAAGTCATGGTAACTGTAATACAGTCACTCTTTCAGAAATGATCAACTAGCTTGGTTTGTTAGTTCACTGGCTAGCTAAGTTTAGGAATATATTTGTCTTAAGTGTGTCAGCCAACTTGTTGCCTGTTTTTGGAACAAACGTTTATTATTTCTATTCTGTTGCTGCAATGCTATAACAAAAACGTACAAGAATTTACCCACGATTTTCTGAGGTTGAGGTAATTTGTTGCTAGGCAACAAATTGAATTCACCCACGTTTTCAATTACTCGCGGGTTGGATTTCTGTGCACGCACGGAAGGTCAAAAAAGAGAATAAAAGGTGGCTGTGTTTAAACGGGGCGCTTGGACCTTTAACAACGGTTTTAGCCACTCAAATTTGGTGTCAGTGTAGCTAAAGGGTAGGAGATACCTGTGGGCCAATAAAAAGAAAATCAAAAAAAAAATTTTTTTGTCGGTGTTCGGGCTCTACTGTACATTTTGGATTTTACGTAATCGGTCCCTTTTCCCAAGTACTGTCACATATATAGATATATAATATATATTTTTTTTTGGGGTGGGGGGGGGGTGGGATGGGGGGAGATCCCAGGGCTAGCCCCCTCACACGCAACCCTATAACAGTATTCATTTGCTGGTTGTTCACTAAATATTTCTCTAACTTGCACTACATACATATGCACACACATACATACATAGTTCCTCTTTGTCTATTTCACAGAAACTTAATCAAGTGCTACAGTTTACTCCAAGATATCACAAACAGAAGATTATTCACCAGAAAGTGTGAGAGCAATTAGCCCTCATACAATTACCAATTACTTAGGAGTATGTAATCATTGTAACCAATTACAAATTACGATTACAACAACACTGAATCATATATACAATTATATATAATATATTATACGTATAAGCCATATTCTGCCATCTATTTAATGAGGGAGAAAAAGGAATTTTTAAGAGTGACTGAGAGACTACAAGGAAACTCTAAATGAGCCGAGAAAAGTATTGACTGAAGCCTGTCTGGTCATGTTGTAGGAATTCAAACAAACTACCACACCCTCAGGCAATCTAGGTGCTGTGACAACACACACGCAAACACACACATGCACATGCACACACACACACACACACATGCACACACACACATGCACACATACACACATACACATGCACACACACACACATACACACATGCACACACACACATGCACACACACACACATGCATAAACACACACATGCACACACACACACATCATGCTTTGCATGAGAACCAAAAAACAAAAAGTTGTAAATAAAACTAGTGATGCGCTCTAATAGCACAAAATAGCGAAGCGAGAGATGCATGTTCCCTTCAAGAGTAGTTGAGTCTACAGCTGTATCAAGTTGATTGGTACCGTAATCCTCAGGAATAGTCTAATAAATAAATTAGGAACATTTAATGGCTTTTCAAAAAGAAAGATTCTTTACTTTGCTACCTGTTTCTGTTTTCGTTTTAGCTCTCCTCCTCCTTGCCCTGTCTTTTTCATTTCTTATCTCTCTCCTTACTAATTTTTCTTCTGGAGTTTCTAACGCCCTCAAAGCTCTTGACCGAGCGTTTCTAACGTTTTGTCTCTCTTTCGCAGAATTTGTTTCACTGGGCATCGCTACTTCGTGCGGGTAAACAAAGCAAAATGTTGCTAAGAAGGTTACCCGGGCCCGCGCAAGCGCGTAGGAGAAAATGTGCACACGTACGCCCACGCAAGAACAAATACAATTCCGACCTAACTCAATCGCGGACTCATTAGAGAGTCAGCTCCGCTCGCTTCGCTGAATTAATCGCTTTGAAACACACTAGGTTGTATGCCTGACGTTATTTTTTTGCTGACTTATACATGCCCAGCAAAACCACAACAGTACCAAAAAATAAATAAACGAAGCCTTCAGCTCAAATTAGATTCACTTATTATTTTCTTTGTAAACATTCACCATTTTAGCTTTCAGCTCCTTCTCTTCCCTGTCCTTCCTCCACTTGTCTGTCCTGTCTTCTAATATTTTAGTCTTCTGGTGCCATTTCTGTCTTCTTTCCTGCCATCTTCTCCTCTGGCGCTCCTGAAATAATAACAAGGACAAATTATTAAGCCTTTTAGAGGGGAATTTCCCCCTCCCCCCTGAAAATTATGATGACCTTCATGGTGGTGACATTTGCTACAATTTTCTTAATCATGGAAATGAGAACCCACACTAAAATTTCAAAACTGTTGATTTGACCCCTTTCAAGTTTAAAAATATCCTGAAAGAATGACCACTACAATTGCAATAATGACATAATCTAAAATGATAATTCAGACATTAATCTCCAAGTCAGGAAATTAAACCAGCAAGCGTGTTTTCATACGCATGGTTTCACACAGACAAAATATTTTGAGTAGGAAAAAGTGGTTCTTAACTGTTTAGGCTTGAATTCCAATGTTGGTGTGCAGGTGCTTCACACCACAGAGAAACTTTGCTAACCAGCAAGTAGAACAACTCACTCTTCTTAATCCGATCTTGCTGGTCTTATTGGTAAAGTGCTCCTTCACACCTGCTGCGTCGAGAGTCGCCCGGAGCTCTTGAAAAGCAAACTGCAAAATCGAAGAAAGTACATTATTATGTCTAAAATTGAATATTACCAAGTAGTTCAGTATTAGAAATGGTGTATCCATCAGTGCAGCTGCTTTGTTGATACCATGCAATATGCCATTATAGTAACTCAACACATTCAGTGTTCCTTATAATGATACTCCGTGTGTATGTGTGTGTGTTCATGTGTGTCTGTGTTTGTGTGTGTGCATGTGTGTTCGTGTGTGTGTGTGTGTGTGTTGCATGTGTGTGTCTGTGTTTGTGTGTGTGCATGTGTTCGTGTGTGTGTGTGTGTGTGTTCGTGTGTGTGTGTGGCAAAAATTGAGCATGTTTAACTCGGTTTATACATAATTTTCCACATTTCACACCTACATAACTACCGGCTAAACATGAAGGTGATAATTAAATCACTCATGGTGTTACACTAACTCCTGCCATGACAACCTACAAACAACATTCTTCTAAGGAGAAACTTGGAATCAAAATATAATATTACACTCTACTAATCAGCACCTTGCATTCGTGTGCCTCCTTCAACAATTCCTGGCGCCTTTTCCCCGATAAACTGCCACTGAGTTGATCATTGATGGATTTCAGTTGAGAGAGGAGTTGAAAACCCTTTACCAGTCGTGAACGCACCTCGACAAGCTGGAATTAAAAGGAAAAAAGATGATCAGATACGTATTAAGGTAGTAGCTGACATAAGTCATAATAATTGTTTCCATGAATATCTTTATTCACAATTATCAAGCTCTGACCCTTCTAGATTGACACTTTCTCACCTAAAGGGGTCTTCGAAAAAAGCAAAGGAAAAATGTGAAAAAACCTCAGTTGTAACCGGGATTTGAACCCAGGGCCACTGTAAGGTGGCAAATGACTTCGTTCATATCTTTTCTTAGCCATTGTGTGCTTGCCCTAGGAAGTCTCTACAAGCTACTGCACCAATGTTAGTCACTTGTTAGACAATATAACTACATAAGTCAATCCATAACCTGCACTTTACCCACCAGATCTCGACCATTGTACATTTGAGTTGTACACGGAGAATTTAATTCTTACAGAAATGATAATCATCTACATACGTATGTAAGTTAACTGGCACACTTTAAGTTTTCTTTAAATAGAATTATTTTTTACAACACTTGATAAATAAGTAATAATCTAATTACTTATAATATTGCAAGAAAATAATAGTAATAATAATAATAATAATAATAATATTAATAATAATAGCAATAATTGTAAAATATAATAATAACTAAATGATGTGCTTGAGTACAAATGGCGAGTGAGCCTAAAATTACACTATTGTTTAACACTCGAGCTACTAAACTAGAGTTAAAAAACAACAACATATGTACGGTAAAGGGGTTTCAATACCATAGACCACTCACTGCAACTATTTGAATTGAAAAAACAAACAAAAAAACAACAACAAAAACAACAACAATACAATTCACGTTATTTAAATTCTTTCTATAAGTAGTAGCTGTAATGCACAATATTTTCACACAACTGGACATGCCGCACAAGACTGACCTTTGTGGTTAGTCTTGTGGACAATGAATTTCAAGTAAATACTGTTGCGTAGGTCATATGACTACGAACCACCGCCACTAACTCAAATAGAAGTGGAACTCCGGTAAGTTTTTAAGTTTTAACTGCACCCGCAAAAGAATTCAAAACTGTAAACAATTCAATTTCTAGGATGATACGGGTAATGATCGATAACCAGAGGATTCTGTTTAGTGAAGTTTGGGGTGGGGTCGACCATCAAACTAACAACAAAAACGCCAGGGTCATAGTACAAAATGACATACATACGTCCAAACATATATATAAACAAACAAACATCCTCAATTTTCAATTGTGTTACACCTGATAGTGTCTTGCTCGCTACGCTCGCTCACCAATAATAATTATAATAATAATAATAATAATAGTAATAATAACAATATTAATAATAATTATAATCTGTAAGTAATTACTGAGTGCACAAGTTGATTGAGGATACTGATACAAAGGATATAACTCGAATCATCTGACCATATTGCACGTGCTCTTAAAACCAGTAGATAAAAAATGCAACCATTGTCGTGCTGCCTTGATGCAGGGAACTCACTGAAATAAGGACAAAATGAAGGACAAGTTGAAAAGACATCTCTTTATTTTTTTTAAGTAAACTTTAATTGGTCATGCAACAGTTTTAAACAAATTTCAGGCTTACCAACCCCCCCACCCCCCTCCCTCCCCCCCACACTCTCTCTCTATTCACTATGGACCCTAAATTGAACCAGTTTAGCTAAGCCTCGACCAGCGGAATATACCCACGCTGGTGGAGTACTGCAACCAACGATGGTGGAGTACTGCAACCAACGATGGTGGAGTACTGCAACCAACGATGGTGGAGTACTGCAACCAACGATGGTGGAGTACTGCAACCAACGATAGTGGATAAACTACAAGTCCAAAGCAGTACTTTCTGAAACATACACTTGACCACACCTCTACACTTGACCACACCTCTACACAACTAACCTTGACTGCTTTGCTTTCATAAACTTTAGGTTTCTTCATTCCAACTTTTCTTAACCAGTTTTGTACTGCATTATCCAGTGTGTTTGAACTTTGACCTCTGATGTCCAGTGAACTGGTGTTTAAGGAGAATTCAGAGGGACCCATACCTGAACTTTGACCTTTGTGTACTGTAGGATGATGTGGCAGCCTAGAAATTGGACCACCAGCGGGGATAAGTGGGAGTGGCTGTCCCTCAGTCCAGGGTGGGTGGGGCAGCCTTGAACTCCCATGGCAAGGTGGTTGTGACCGTCTCGGAAAACCAATACCAGTCACAGCCTGAAAGGGACCTAAAGACCCAGGTGGGTGTGGTCCTGTCATAGACACACCTGGATGAGCCCAAGTAACAGGTGGGCGTGGCTGGGGAGCTGCTGCTATCTGACCTGCCTGCCACGGCAAATGTTGACCTGCAACTGGAAATGTCTGGCAAGAATCTCGTAGATTGCCTGCAGCCGACTGATGTAGAGTAGCACGTGTGCCTACCATTGGATGGACAAACGATTGATCAGGTACACTAGGCCTCAGTTGGTCTGGTAAGGTATGGTCACGGTGGAAAACTCCAGACAGTGGTGGATTTTGATGGAAGAAATTTACTGGATAATTCTGAGAGTTGTTGTGCAGTCTTCTGTCAACATGCATGGCAGAACCTGGTGGCCTGACCCATGACGGGTGCAGTGAAGGGTTTTGTTCATACTGAGTGGGTGAATGCAATGGGCGTATTGTTTGAGAAGATAGCAGAGGCATTGGAGACTGCCTCTGGTCCACTGGAATTTCACTATCTAAAAATAAGGAAAGAAAAGAAAAGCAGTAAGTCACACATGATGAGTCAATTGAGAAAACTTATTAAATGGCACGATTAAAGTAGGTAGGTGATCGTCAGCTCGTAAGCTTACTGTTGTTTTCTGGGGTAGAGGCAGCGTAGAGGGAGCTTGATTGTGGGCCTTTGAAAGACCTTAGACGAGGATCATGTAAATGAGGTCCACCATGTTGTAAGTGGATCGTTTCTTGAGGAGCTTGAGGTCTTCCCGCATGATAAGCGTGTCCATCACTGTAAGAATGACGAATCCTGGGGTCGGCCATCGTTATCACAGACTAATTAGAGAGTACTTTGAAGAGAAAGACGAAGAGTGACAGTTTCCAAGTAACGATTTTTACCAATCACTTAGATTTGTAGTATTAGCGATCTTTTACCAAATCTAATCTTCAATAGTGCGTTGAATACCAGTCTTTTCATGCTCACTCATTTTAAATAAAGAAATGTCCTTGCTTTGTGTCTACAACCGCATCTATACTAACATACAAACATATATGAGTGTATACATATATACATACATTCATACACACACATACATACATACATACATACATACATGCATAATATATACTTGAGTGGACTACAACCGGTTTAAGTCCAACATGGTAACAATTTTAATGCGTTGGGGATTTGTATGTGCTATTTCAGACTTGTTTTGTTCCAATCTCTGTCTTTTCCACCATTGTACATAATCTGTGGCTTTGTTGTTTAAAAACATTCAAAATGAAAGTGTTGAGACGACTGATGAGTTCTAAAGATAATGTTAGTCTGTTGTGTAAAGTAAACAATGTCCGAGTTCGTTTGCCATTAACTATTCTTTTATGAAAACAAACTCCATCTTGTACCATAACAAGGTACAAATGGGCTTACAATAGCATTGAACAACATCCACCATTCTCTCTTTCTCTGTCATACACAGCTTTTGGGACAGTGTCTTCCTGCTATTTATGAGTAGTATACATAACTGTGTTACTTCAGATATCACTGCTTGCTTCCCGTGGACACTACTGTGTGCAAAATATGTATGTTCTAAACGGAGGGTCACTTCCCTTTGTTACTTCCTGCATCTGCTATAGCATTCGGGCTCTTCAAGTTGGTTAAAATGAAAGCAGGAGTAAAGAATAATTCAGCTAAATCTTTTGCTCACATTGATACCATAGTGAAGAAGACTTTTAATTTTTTTTTACTGTGTAACTATATACATTATCAAGATCAGATGGAATTTCTGAATTTTTTCTCAAAAGGCTAAGCTCATGTGAAGCTAATTCTAGGTAAATTATATTTAATTATTGCTTCAAACTTTTTTTTTTACTTTTATGTTTCCCCAATTAAATGAAAGAGTTTAGGTGAGTGTGTGTTTCATTACTCATTGTCATGCCTAGCAAACCTAATTGATTTGTTATTGATTTATTACAGCTGGTAGCTATTATTATTCCATCTGTACGCCCCTTCACACTATTCAAAAATTCACTAAGTATTCTTCCATGTAATAAAAGCTCTATCATAAAAATATCTCAATGGGATCTATGATTCATGACCATAATGAAAAAGTCCCATTGTTGTGAACCTGAAAGCAGTGTGGGCTGTGAAGTGCAAGGATAGCTGTGTCTTGGGTTTGGGGGCAATAATGTCTGGCCCCCAATTCCAAATAGTAGATTCCCATGTATGAAACATATCCAACACAATGAAAAGTGAATGTCAGATACTTTGGAAACTTTACTCCCTGGTAGAAAAAATCCCATAGCGAAGCCGATGATGAAATCATGCATGAATGCAGACAAAGTGAATACAACGAATCCAGCCATGGCTCTTGAGACATAAGGTACGAGTGGCCTGTATATGTAGATGGTTGTAAAGTCATGAATGGGTACATTCCATAGTCTGTACCACTCTGTGTAGCCCAAAGCTGACCACCAGTTTGAATAAAACTCTCGATCTGCAAACTTTGTTAGTTCAGCCGTAAAATTAAACCAAGCATGAAGCATAGAGATGGAGCAAAGGAAATACATCACGGGAGCTACTAAAATTAATTTCATGTACATCCCCACAATGTCTTCCCTCCTAAATGATTTGGGATATTGCTCCATGAATAATACTTTTACGAGAAGCCCCAACGTTGCAAACTGGCAGGCATAAGCCACAGCATTTCTCCAATTGATGTTTCCTTTGTGTCTTGGATAATGATCTCTATAGATCAGAGTTGGTGCTACCATAAAGTAAGCATATTGAGAGAAAGACCCAACTTGAGGAGACATCTGACCATTATACCACTGTGCTGGGCCCTTTTCATCATCCTTTGACCAAGGATATAAAACTTTATACCTATTTTCTCCTACAAATGATACGGTCTTCATTAATAATCTGGAGCACTCCACAGCTGCTATGACTCGAGGCATCTTCCCCATAGTTTTAGTGGCTCCTGTAATGAACAACAGGAAGAACGAGAGCACTACATAACCACACAAGTAGAAAATGTAGATGATGTCTGCTATCATGCCCACCTTCATCCTCAGCGACTGCCACAATTGGAATACTGGATATAGCGATAGAAAGACGACTACGAGAGTGACTTCCAATCCCAACAGGAGCAGCCATCCCTCAAATGAGCCAACAATGGTCTCATCGCAGATATCTACGAACAGCTTTCCAGCAGCGTAACTATCTCTGAGGAAGATATAAACTAAAAACAGGGTCAGCTGAACTTTGCACGCTTCGTACATGCCGTGAATGTACGTATTCGTCTCGCAAAGATGGTCGTACAGAGACACCCTCTCTCTAAAGATTTTGTGCCTCATGGTGACTCCAATAATAATCCCAGCTGCTCCTGCTGGCGGAGGAGAGGGTAAAATTAGCAACCTCCCAACCCGAACTTACGGTGTGCGGCACCGCGAGAGTTTTCGTTTCCTATGGTAACGGAGTAACGAGCTTATTTCGTGGTAATTATAGGCGCGAGCACCCGCTGCTTTTTTTGTTTTTTTTGTTTGTGAAAGCACCGGCTGCACCATTCTAAACCGTGCTTTTATCAGTGTTCACAAATAACTAATAGTGACCGTGACAGAGTGAATTTGAGAGATGTCTTATAAGTCTACTCAGCCGACTTGAACCGTTCAGGCGAACAATATCTTGGTAAAGGGTCGCCTTAAGTATGGATAATACTTGGTAAGGAGTCGCATAAAGCACGGGTAAGTCACAATTGGTACGGTATCATTAGTTTTAAAAACTAGTTCAATGTAGTGGAGGAATAATAGGTCATTGTCGAGGCTGAAAATATGAGCGCAATATTGTGTCTCCGCTAGCTATGGTGCTTATATAGATTAGAAATGCCCCAGCTATTGTTCTTTATTTATTTCGCGTTGGTTGAACTTCTTTCCCAGTCAGAGGGCAAGAACAACCTTGTGTTCCCACCTTTTTCACCTTTGGAAGTGGGAAAAGCAGCAATATGGAAGTGGTGAGCCAAATATCATTGGGTTTAAGTGTCATCAGTCATCTTGTTGAGCTAAATTTTTTATCAATGCCACTTTCCACATATTAAAAAATAGTTGACAGTTTCTATTCTATCATCTTCAATATTATTACAGTCACTTAGTTACAAAATCCAAGGAATGCTGACAAAATAAAATAGGTCTACGCTAGAGAGCACTAAGTTGTTTATGCATTGATTGATGATCATGCAAACTGATTTCTTTCTGTGTTAGCCATTACCAAGGTGCAAAAGACGATATTCAGGACCTTCTTGTTCGCTCTGGGACGGAGATTTTACATGAGCAGAGTGACACGCTCACTGTTCTGTCATCATCACTTCACCCAGATATGATGCGAACTTTGAACCTTCACAC